>Ga0315546_1000809_pt1 | contig 21267 bp, 18 predicted proteins | sample SalMarSW160170MG_FD_203833 | JGI IMG/M metagenome (GOLD analysis project Ga0315546, IMG submission 203833) | Salt marsh sediment microbial communities from the Plum Island Ecosystem LTER, Massachusetts, United States - Salt Marsh Sediment SW1601-170 ...
GCGAGAGTGGCACAGGGAAGGAGTTGGTGGCACGTGCCATTCACTCTCAGAGCCATCGCCGGAACAAGTCCTTTGTCGCTGTTAGTTGTGCCGCTTTGCCTGAAAGCCTCTTGGAAAGTGAGCTATTTGGCCATGAGAAAGGTTCCTTCACGGGAGCTTATGCTCAAAAGAAGGGGAAATTTGAGTTCGCCAATGGGGGGACACTTTTTTTGGACGAAGTCGGCGAGATGAGTGCCAATATCCAGGTCCATCTGTTAAGGATCTTAGAAGAGAAAGAATTTACCCGTGTCGGTGGCAATGAGCCAATCAGGGTTGATGTAAGAGTTATTTCAGCGACTAATAAGGACTTAAGAAAGGCCATAGAAAAGCAGGAATTCCGGGAAGACCTTTATTACCGGCTCAATGTAGTTAACATCGAATTGCCTCCCTTGCGGGAAAGAAAGGAGGATATCCCTCTATTAGCTGAGCATTTCTTGAACAAGTTTGCAATGGAGAATCAGAAAGAGATCACCGGGTTCTCTCCCGAGGCAATGGAGCTTGTGCTTAATTATGACTGGCCAGGAAATGTCCGTGAGCTGGAAAACGCCATTGCAAGGGCAATCATCCTGGCTAAGGATAGCATTATCACTATTGCTGACCTGCCTCAGGAAAATCTGTCGCTGGCTTATTCAACTACGCCAAGGAAAAACCTTAAGGAAGTGGAGAAAGGCCACATCCGGAATATTCTCCGTGAAACCGGCGAGAACTACAGTGAGGCAGCTAGAATTTTGGGAATCAGCAGAATGACACTCTACAACAAGGCAAAGGAGTATGGTTTTGATGTAAAAAAATAGACGCCGCGTGACTCGTTTCTTTACATAGTTAGAGAGACAGTAAATTTTCAGCATTGGTGAAAAAGGCTACCCGGAAATTCGGGTAGTTTTTTTATTTTGGCAAGAAAATTGCAACACCAAAGGGTGAAGGAGATAAAAATGAATAAACAAACGATCCCAGCAAAACAACAAAAGGAGGTGAAAGAAATGAAACCAGTATTAATCGTTGAAGACGAAACCATCATGCGGGAGTCGCTCCGAGACTGGCTTAGCGAGGAAGGCTATGAAGTGGACACTGCTGAGTCGGGTGAAGAGGCGCTGCAAAAGATCGGAGAAACGGAATTTGGTGTTGCCGTGCTCGACCTAAGGCTGCCGGGAAAAGACGGGCTCGAGGTGTTAAGAGAGGCTACAGCGCAAAATCCAAAGTTTAAGGGGGTCATCATCACTGCTTATCCCTCAGTGGAGACGGCAGTGGAGGCGATGAAAATCGGGGCAGTGAGTTACATAGTCAAGCCCTTTGCCCCCGATGCCTTGGAGAAAGCGATTGAAGAGGTTCTCGGCCCTGTTCAGGCGGAGGTAAAACCTGAGGAGGGTAAGGTTGAGGAAGCCGCAGCGGAACTCACGGTAGTTGAGGAGACCGAGATTGAGGAAGCTATAGCAATAACTGAGGAGGAAATTCCTGCCCACCTGGAGCAAGGCCAGACTTACTTCAAAGCAGGTCGCTATAAGGAGGCACTGAGAGAATTTGAGTCCATTTTACACATCGCCCCAGGACACATAGAAACTCGAGTCTGGATCCGAAGGGCGAAGGAAGAACTGGTGAAGCCAAGGGTTGAGGTACCTGAAGGTGAGGGTGCTGTTGAAGAAGCGGTGAAGGTCAAGCAGTGTATCTGGGCAAGGATGGGAGTGGTCTCTTACAGGATCTGCACCCGGGACTATGACTGCCTCACCTGCGAGTTTGACCAGACGATGCAGGAGAAAATAGCCACTGGTGAAGCGTCAGAGCTCGATGAGGCTCTGGAGAGGCTCAAGGAACTGCCGGCACCTCAGAGGGTTTGCCGTTATGCCCTCAAGGGTGACATCTCCTATCGGCTTTGCACCCGTCTGTTTCAATGTGCAGCCTGTGAGTTTGATCAGCTCATGCAGGATGCCCTGGAGCGAAAGTTAGCCAAGCTATCTGCTCGTCGGGAGGCTCTGCATAAAAAGGGACAAGAAGCCACGACATAGCCAAGCTGATTAGAATTGTAGGAAAAGGCTTACCCAAAAGCTGTTTAAGCACAAAAAGGGCGGGGTATCTGACAAAACAGACACCCAGCCTTTTTCCTTGTTTATTGGGAAAGATGTGGCGTTAAGGTTTACCCTCGGCAAAAAGTTTTTCAAACTGTTTGGTTTTTTTTGCAAACTCTGCTATCATGTGAAGCTGCGTTGCAATTCATCTTGGGAAGCAGGGGGTAGCTATAAGGTTGTTGTCGTAGCTATCCTTTTTGCTGTGTAATATTTGAAAAAGTGAGGTCATAGAGAAATGAAAATACTAAGTCCTTACAAAGAAGCTACAGATGTGATACTCGAGGCTGGTGGTGAACCACTCAAATTATGTTACCAGTGTGGTCTTTGCACCGGTATTTGTCCCTGGAACTTGGTCCGAAGTTTTCTCGTTCGCCGCATCATGCATGAAGCTCAACTTGGGACAACCGATTTTGGCAGCGAGGATACCTGGACTTGCGTTACTTGTCGAGCTTGTGTTCAGCGCTGTCCCCGAGGTGTGGAGATAATAGATGTCATGAGGGCTATACGCCGAGCTGTAGCTAGTCTAGGCATCGGCGTTGTCCCTGATGCCCTGAGAATTTCAGCTAAGAACATCGCTAGCGTAGGTAATCCACTTGGTGAGGCACCGGAAAAGCGAGATGACTGGGCTAAAGACCTTAAGGTGAAAACTTTTGCTTCGGGCACCGAAATACTTTATTTCCCTTGCTGTATTCCGTCCTATGACCCTGATGTAAAAACAGTGGCTCGATCTACTGCCAAAATCTTCAATAAGCTTGGGATCGACTATGGCCTTATAGGCACTGAAGCAAAATGCTGTGGCGAGTCAATTAGAAAAGCCGGGTATGAAGATACGTTTCAAAGTCTGGCCCAAAACAATATTAATCTCTTTACCAGTAATGGTGTCAAAACCGTGGTAGTTTCCTCACCGCACTGCTACCACACTTTCAAGAATGAGTATCCCGAGCTTGGAGGCAAGTTTGAAGTAATTCATATCACCCAATACCTGGCCTCACTTATCGAGCAGGGAAAATTGAAGCTCTCCAAAGAGATAAACAAGAAAGTAATCTATTCCGACCCTTGTTATTTGGGAAGACACAATAGTGTATACGACGAGCCCAGAAAAGTATTGCAAAGCATTCCCGGCTTGGAGTTAATAGAATTTCCCGATTCCCGTGAGGAAGCTCTTTGTTGTGGTGGAGGTGGTGGCAGAATCTGGATGGACACGCCGAAAGGGGAAAGGTTCTCTGATATAAGGATGGAGCAAGCTGTTGCAAAAGGTGCTGATATTATAGCTCTGGCCTGCCCTTACTGTTTCCTCAACTATAGGGACAGTTTACTCTCTATGGGCAAGGCAGAGACTATGCAGGTTAAAGATATCGCTGAGCTTGTTGCCGAGGCGATATAGTGATGGAGGAATGACATGGAAGAACCGAGAATTGGTGTTTATGTTTGCCATTGTGGAACGAACATAGCTGGCACGGTTGATGTGGAAGAGGTAGCCAAGTATGCTGAAACCTTGCCCCACGTGGTGGTTTCCCGTCACTACCCATATACTTGTTCCGATCCAGGGCAGGAACTCATCAAAAATGATATTAAGGAGCTGGGAGTCAACCGGGTTGTGGTAGCCTCCTGCTCCCCCCGCCTTCACGAAAAGACTTTCCAGGGAGTGCTCCGCGAGGCCGGGCTGAATCCCTATCTGTTCCAGATGGCTAATATTCGGGAGCACTGCTCCTGGCTTCATGAGCCGGGCCCGGAGGTTACCGAGAAAGCCAAGAGGATGGTTAGGGCAGCAGTAAACCGAGTATCCCATCATATACCCTTAGAGATCCGCAGCGTGCCGATCTTTCCAGCTACTCTTGTTATTGGAGGTGGCATTGCTGGTATGCAGGCCGCGTGGGAGATTGCCAATTCAAATCATATGGTTTACCTTGTAGAACGGGAACCCAGCATCGGGGGACATATGGCACAGTTTGACAAAACCTTCCCCACACTGGATTGTGCTGCCTGTATTCTCACACCAAAGATGACCGAGGTCGCCCGTCACCCGTTCATCAGGATTCTAACTTATAGTGAGGTTGTTGAGATTTCTGGCTACGTAGGCAACTTCAGGGTCAAGATTAGAAGAAAGCCACGCTATGTTGATGAGGGTAAATGCATTGGTTGTCTCATCTGCCAAGAGAAATGTCCCTGGACAGCATTAAGTGAATTTGATGCTGGCACAAGAAAGCGCAAGGCAATTTATACCCCGTTTGCTCAGGCAGTGCCTAATATTCCGGTTATTGATACCGAGCACTGCGCCTACTTCCTCAAGGGGACTTGCCGTGCCTGTGAGAAATTCTGCGATGCTAATGCCATTAACTTTGAGCAGAGCGAGCTCATTTTTGAGCTGGACATAGGTAATATTATCATTGCTACAGGTTTTGATACTTTTGATGCTTTCTCTATCCCCCAGTATGGTTACGGGCGCTATCCCAACGTGTTCACTAGTCTTGAATTTGAGAGGCTGAGTAGCCCAACTGGCCCCACTGAAGGACATATAATCCTTGCCGATGGCCGGCAGCCTGATAGCGTGGCAATTGTCCACTGTGTTGGCAGCCGGGATAAAAACTATCACGAGTATTGCTCCCGCGTTTGCTGTATGCATGCTCTTAAGTATTCCCACTTGCTTAAGGAAAAAACCAATGCCCAGGTTTATCAGATGTATATTGACATGCGCTGTTTCGGCAAAGGTTATGAGGAGTTCTACGACCGCATCCAAAGTGAAGGCATCAATTTCATTCGGGGAAAAGTGGCCAAAGTTAGTGATGAAGCCATAGCTGAAGAAGAGAAGGGGAAACTGATTGTCCTTGTTGAGGATACTCTACTGGGAAATATGCTCCGTGTTCCGGTGGATATGGTTATCCTGTGCATTGCTCTGGAGCCGCGTAAAGATGCCAACGAAGTAGCCCAGCTTTTCCATCTTGGTCGGAGCGCTGATGGCTTCTTCCTGGAAAGGCATCCCAAGCTTGATCCTGTAGCAACAATGTCCGAAGGCATCCTCATCGCTGGCTGTTGTCAAGGTCCTAAGGATATCCCGGACAGCGTAGCTCAGGCTTCGGCAGCAGCAGCTCGGGCTTTAGCAATGATCGCTCGGGGCAAGATAGAGGTTCCGGCAATAACAGCCTCTATTGATGAAACCAAATGCTCCGGGTGTAAAATCTGCAACCTTCTGTGCCCATATAATGCCATATTCTTTGATGACGAGGCCAAGATATCGCGAATCAACCAAGTCCTGTGCCAGGGCTGTGGTGTGTGCGCTGCTGCCTGTCCCAGTGGCGCCATTACCCATAACTATTTCACCGCCGAGGAGATTACGGCGGAGATAGAAGGAGTGCTGGCATGAGTTTCGAACCAAAGATTGTTGGCTTCCTGTGCAATTGGTGCTCTTATGCTGGAGCTGATCTGGCCGGAGTTTCACGAATGAAATGTGCCCCCAACGTCCATATTATTCGCACAATGTGCAGTGGTGGACTAAGTCCATTCTTTATTTTGAAAGCCCTGGAAGCAGGGGCTGATGGCGTGCTTGTATGCGGTTGCAGCCCTGGTGACTGCCATTATAGGGAAGGTAATTACAAAGCAATACGGCGTATCAGCTTGCTCAAAAAGGTACTGGAGCAACTCGGCATTGAACGGGAGAGAGTGCAGTTGCACTGGGTATGTGCCTCTTGCGGTGAGGAGTTCGTCAATGTCGTCAATAAGATTACCGCCGAAATAAAGGAACTGGGGCCGTTGCAAGCTGGGCAAAAAGTCGTGATTTGACTTGATAGATAAAAAGTGCTAAATTTAGCTGCGAAATTAAGGAAAAGGCGAAAAGGAGGACAAGATGCCAAAGTGGCAGTGTGTGGAATGCGGATATTTCGTTCAAGAAGCAAATAGGCCACCAGATGTTTGTCCCAGTTGCTCGTTGAGGTGCAGTTTTACCGACGTCACCTGTTATCGACCGGAATGTGGCGGACCGGTTAACCCCGATCCTGTCGTAATGAAAACCCTTACCAGCAAAGGTGTAACGCCACCGCTTCGTCCCTCTCTAGTGGCAAAAGAAGAGGCTCCTGAGGAAGAGGTTGTTTACGGGGAAAAGGCCAGGATGGCCACTTTATTCCACGGGGTTGATGAAGAAGCAATGAAAAAGATACTAAGCATCGGTGAGCCGATGGTCTGCGAGCCGGGCACTGTTCTATTTAGAGAACAGGATGATGCTACGACGATGTATCTGATTCAATCAGGGAGGGTAGCTGTCCGGGTTAAGGAAGACAAGACGGAAAAGACAGTTTATACTGCCTCCGAAGGTGATGTCCTTGGCTGGTCAACAGTGGTGTTGCCCTATCAGCGAAGTGCGACGGCTGTCGTGGTGGAAAGAGCTAAAGTTATCGCTATTAATACGAGCAAATTCCAGAGTTTCTGCGATGAAAATGCTGCTATGTGCTACCGGGTGGCGCAGAATCTTAACCGAGCTGTGATCGCCAGACTGAGGTTTGCCAAAGCCGAGGGGGTTGAAAAGGTATATGGATAAATACGCATGCTAAGGAGGTTGTTTTACAGCTTTCGTTGATAAGCCGAGGGGCAGCGAAGGGAAGATTAGTAGCTGCCTCTTTTTATGCCCTTTTGGACGTTGTCAAATCATAAACTTTGTGGTCAATAATATGCGGGTCAGACAAAATGCAAGAACAGCAGCGAAGGAGGCCGATCTCTAAAAGCGTGAGTTAACAAAATGCTGTTCAACTAATATTAGTGGTGATATGAAATGGAAGAAATAAAGGTCGGAGTTTATATCTGTCACTGCGGATTGAATATTGCGGGCACAGTTGATGTGGAAGAAGTAGCCAGATATGCCCAGGGTTTACCCTCGGTAGTGGTAGCTCGTGATTATCGCTATATGTGCTCCGACCCCGGGCAGGCACTTATTAAGGATGACATTAAGAACTTTGGTCTTAATCGGGTGGTAGTCGCCTCTTGTTCGCCTCGAATGCACGAGCCCACTTTCCGCCGGGCCTGCCAGGATGCTGGATTAAATCCCTATCTCTTCGAACATGCCAATATTAGGGAGCATTGCTCCTGGGTTCATGATGATAGGCAAATAGCCACTGAGAAGGCTAAGGATTTAGTTCGGGCTGCGGTAAGGAGAGTTTATTATCATGAGCCGCTGGAGATCAAAGAGAGACCGCTTAATCCCAATGTCTTGGTCGTTGGTGGTGGCATCGCCGGGATACAGGCAGCGCTAGACATCGCCAATGGCGAACATAGAGTGTATCTGGTAGAGAAGGAGCCGTCAATTGGTGGTCATATGGCTCAGCTTGATCGGACATTTCCTACTCTGGATTGCTCCGAGTGCATTCTCACCCCAAAGATGACCGAAGTAGGGCAACATCCGTTTATAACACTTTTGGCCTATAGTGAGGTAGAGGAGGTTTTGGGCTCGGTAGGCAATTTCAAGGTTAAAGTGAGGAAGAAAGCTCGCTATGTAGATGAGGAGAAATGTACTGGCTGTGGCGTCTGTGAGGAAAAGTGTCCCTGGAAGGTGGACAGTGAATTTGAGGTGGGCATAGGGAAGAGGGGAGTAATCTATCTCCCCTTTGCTCAAGCCATTCCCCATGTGGCTACCATTGACAAAGAACGCTGTGTTTACTTTCTGAAAGGTAAATGTCGGGCTTGCGAGAAGTTCTGTGATGCCAAAGCCATTGATTTTGAGCAGGAGGATGAAATTATCGAGCTGGAGGCAGGCTCAATTATTCTTACCACTGGCTACGACCTTTTCGATGCCGGACGCATACCGCAATATGGTTATGGAAGGTACGATAATGTCCTGACCGCTCTTGAGTTCGAGAGAATGACCTGCGCTGCAGGACCAACCGAGGGCAAAATCCTCCTCAGGGACGGTCGGCAACCTGAGAGTGCGGCGATTATCCACTGCGTTGGCAGCCGGGATGAGAACTATCATGAGTATTGCTCCCGGGTTTGCTGCATGTATGGTCTTAAATATGCCCACCTCATAAAAGAGAATACCCAGGCTGAAGTGTATCAAATGTATATTGACATGCGTTGCTTCGGGGAGGGATTTGAGGAATTTTATCGCCGTGTCTGCGATGAAGGTGTCAACTTTATTCGTGGCAAGGTAGCTAAAGTTACCGACGTGGCGCTAACTGAGGAGGAACAAGGGAAATTGATTGCCATCGCTGAGGACACGCTTTTGGGCAGGATAGTCCGAGTTCCCGTAGATATGGTAATTTTGTGCCCGGCTTTGGAGCCTCGCTCTGATGCTGAGGATGTTGCTAAGCTATTCACCATCAACCGCCGGGCGGATGGCTTCTTTATGGAAAGGCATGTGAAACTTGACCCAGTAGCTACAGCTACAGAAGGAGTGTTCATCGCTGGTTGTTGCGAAGGTCCCAAAGACATTCCTGATACTGTAGCTCAGGCTTCAGCCGCCGCTGCTAAAGCTCTATCAGTGATAAGCAGAGGCAGGGTTGTAATCGAGCCTACCATAGCCCAGGTGAATGAAGCCTTATGCCAGGCTTGTGGACGCTGCGAAGAGATTTGCGATTTTCACGCTCCCAAGGTTATCAGCAAGGATGGGGTTAGAGTTTCCAGCGTTGACGCAGCGTTATGCAAGGGATGTGGGGCTTGCGCCGTTGTCTGCCCCACCGGTGCTATGTCAATAAGACATTCCACCCGAGAGCAGATAAACAGCATGGTCGAGGCGTTATTAGAGGTATAGAATGGCTGAATTTGAACCTAAGATCATAGCTTTTTGCTGCAACTGGTGCACCTATGCTGCCGCTGACATTGCTGGAACAAGCCGTATCCATTACCCGGCTAACGTTCGTATTGTCAGGGTGATGTGCAGCGGAATGGTGGATCCGATATACATTCTCAAAGCCTTTGAAATGGGTGCTGATGGGGTTTTAGTTGCTGGCTGTCATGAAGCAGATTGCCATTATCTTAATGGTCCGCTGAAGTGCGATGCTATGTTTGAGAAGCTAAAGAAGGTAGTGAACGTGTTGGGCTTGGAGGAGGAGCGCTTGAGACGGGAGATGATTGCCGCCGCTGAGGCGCCAATATTTGCTGAATTAATCGAGGAGATGGTCAAACAGCTTAAGAAATTAGGTCCTTCGCCTTTCCGGGAAAGGGTCAAGGTTTGAATTTGGAAGATATTATTAAGGAAACAAAGACCTACTACTGCTTGGAATGTGGCAAGTGCACGAGCATTTGTCCCGTTTCAAGACATAATTCCAATTTCTCACCCAGGCTTATGCTGGAAAGAGCCTTGATGGGTTTTGAAGATGAGCTAATTCACGACCGGGAACTATTCTCCTGTCTTACCTGCTACGCTTGCTCTCATCTCTGCCCGTCAGATGTTGATTATCCTGTGTTCACGCAGAAGGTAAGGAATCTGGCTTCTAGCCAGGGTGAGCATGGTGATTGTGCTCACTCAGGAACTCTTTTCTCGCTGATGAGGCTCATATCTCGCTCCGACATCAAGCAGAAACGGCTGGACTGGCTGGATGGCTGCCGTACCTCACAGAAGAGCGAGGTACTGTATTTTGTGGGCTGCGCTCCTTATTTTGAGCCAATTTTCCAGGATATTGAAGTCAGCCCGGTGAGTATTGCCAGGAATAGCATCAAAATACTTAACGCTTTAGGGATAGAGCCTATGGTGCTTCCTAATGAGAGATGTTGTGGGCACGACCTCCTATGGACCGGGGATGTGGAGACGTTCAAGAAGCTTGCTCAGCTCAATGCTCAGATGATAAAGGAAACTGGTGCCAAAAAGATAGTCTTCTCCTGCCCTGAGGGCTACCGCACGTTCAAGATTGATTATCCCCAGTATGTAGAGCTTGATTGTGAGCTAATGCATATCACCGAGCTTTTAGCTCAGAATCTCTCTACTCTGTCATTGCGAGCGAAGCGAAGCAATCCTGAGGTTAAAAAGGTAACTTACCAAGACCCCTGCCGGCTAGGAAGGCATCTGGGGATTTATGAACCGCCGAGGGAAATAATAAGGGCTATCCCGGGGATGAAGCTAGTCGAGATGGAGCATAGCGGCGATGAGAGCATCTGCTGTGGCACCAGTGCCTGGACTAACTGCGGCTCTTACTCCAAGGAGATAAGGGTAGAGCGGCTACTCGAGGCCAGGGCCACTGGCGCTGGGATGCTGGTTACCGCCTGCCCCAAATGTCAGATTCATTTTAAGTGTGCCATGGTGGATAAAGGTGCCGAGAAAGGTCCTGATATAGAAATGGAAGTCATGGATATTGTGACCCTGGTAGCTAATGCTCTAGGAGGTAAAAGTGGTGAATAATTCCGTTTTAGTTATCGGTGGTGGCATCGCTGGGATTCAGTCCTCCCTTGACCTGGCTAATATGGGCTTTAAAGTATATTTGGTAGAAAAGTCGCCCAGCATCGGGGGAAGAATGGCACAACTGGATAAGACCTTCCCCACTAATGATTGTGCCATGTGTATCCTTGCCCCCAAGATGATAGAGGCAAGCCAGCATCCTAACATAGAACTCATAACTTATTCCGAAATTGAAAAGGTTTCAGGCGAAGTAGGCAATTTCCGAGTCAAGGTCAAGAAAAAAGCAACATATGTTGATTGGGATAAATGCACCGGATGCGGGGAATGCACTCAGATGGAGGTAGACGGGGCAAGGGAGTTTGAGGGGGAGATTTGGGTTGACAGGGTCAAGATAGACGAGGGAAGTTGCATCCAGTGTGGTGAATGCACCCAGGCTTGTGTAGAGGAGAATAAAGAGAAACATGCCATAACCAACGTTGTCTTTGAAAGGCGAAATTTCACTGAGCTTCCTCCAGAAGAACGAGTGGGAAGAGAACCTGAAACGTTGGCGCAGCGGATAGCTTTAATGGACGAGAAATCACGGATGGATTTTTGGCAGAAAGAACTCAGCAAATGCATAAAGTGCTTCGGATGCCGCGATGCTTGCCCGGTATGGGTTTATGATGGGGCTGAGCTAGAAGATGCGGAGTGGATCACGCCCGGGGAAATACCCCCCGCTGTTCCTCTGTTTCAAATAATAAGAGCTTATCGTATTGCTGGCCTATGTGTTAATTGTGGAATGTGTGAGGAAGCCTGTCCTATGGATATACCTTTGCGCGCTATTCACCAGCTTATGTGGCGTCAACCTCCTGAGTCGGTTTTTGAAATCATTCCGGGCTTAGATGCGGAGACGAAAGAGAAACTCGTGCAAGCAGTGCGCAAGCAACCCAAAGCCGAGAAGAAGCAACCGGCAGCCAAGAGGGAGGGAAGGAAATGAATAGTGACTTCATACTAACGGTGTGTCCTTTCTGTGGCTGTGGCTGTCAGTTTTATCTCCAGGTTCTGGATAATGAAATAACCGGAGTGGTTCCTTGCAAAACTGACGAGATAAGTGAAGGTAAGCCTTGCATCAAGGGGAGAAATGCGGCAGATTTCATCAATCATCCTGACCGGCTAAAGTCACCTTTGGCAAAAAGAAATGGCAAGTTTGAGCCGATAAGCTGGGATGAAGCCCTAAACATTGTGACTAAACAGTTAGGCGAGAAAAAACAAAAATATGGTGCTGATTCCGTAGGTGTACTAGCGTCTGCCAAGTGTACCAATGAGGAAAACTTCCTCATGATGAAATTTGCTCGGACGGTCATTGGCACAAACAACGTGGATCATTGTGCCCGTCTGTGCCACGCCTCGACAGTGGTGGGCTTGGCCAAGGCTTTTGGAAGTGGAGCAATGACAAATAGCATTCCAGAGGTCGAAGGCTCGGATTGTATTTTCGTGATAGGAAGTAACACAATCGAGCAGCACCCTTTGATAGGCTCAAGAGTACTACGGGCCAAGGAAAAGGGAGCCAAGCTCATTGTGGCGGACCCGCGCCGTACACCTATAGTTCAGTTTGCCGACGTCTATCTTCCACACAAGCCGGGAACAGATGTTTGCCTGCTCAATGGCATTATGAACCTCATCCTTTCTTGGGATTTGGCTGACAAGGATTTCATTGCCCAGCAGACCGAAGGCTTTGAGGAATTGGAAAAGAAAGTGAAGGAATACCCACCAGAGAGAGTGTGTGAAATAACCGGAGTTGACCAGGCTGCTCTGGAGAACGCAGCTCGAATTTATGGGGAAGCTGAGAGAGCAAGTATCTTATACGCCATGGGCATAACCCAGCATACCACCGGCACTGATAATGTGGAATCTTGCGCTAACCTGGCGATGCTTACGGGCAATGTTGGTCGCGAGTCCACGGGGGTAAACCCGCTTCGCGGGCAGAACAATGTTCAGGGTGCCTGTGACATGGGTGCTCTACCAAATGTTTACTCAGGCTATCAATCAGTCACAGATGGGAAGGCAAGAGCTAAATTTGAGAAAGCCTGGGGAGTTAAGCTGCCGGAGAAGGTAGGGCTTACGGTAACTGAGATGACTGATGCTGCCCTTAAGGGCCCGCTTAAGGCAATGTATATCATGGGAGAAAATCCCATGCTTTCTGACCCAGATATAAATCACGTGAAGAAGGCTCTTAGTTCCTTGGATTTCCTGGTGGTGCAAGATATATTCCTCTCTGAGACAGCACAGTTTGCCCACGTGGTGCTACCTGGTTGTTCCTTCGCTGAGAAGGAGGGGACCTTTACTGCGACGGATAGAAGAGTTCAAAGAGTAAGGAAGGCGATAGAGCCCATAGGCGATTCCAAGCCAGACTGGCTCATAATCAGTGAGCTTGCTAAGAAAATGGGGGGCAAAGGATTCGATTATAAGTCAGCTGAGGAAATTATGGAGGAAATCGCACAGCTCACCCCCAGTTATGCTGGCATTTCTTACGACCGATTGGACAATGGAGAGGTTTTAGCCTGGCCGTGTGCTTCAAAAGAGCATCCTGGGACCAGATTCCTCCACAAGGATGCGTTCGTCAGAGGTAAAGGACGGTTCTTCGCTGTAGACTACAAGGAGCCTGCCGAACTGCCTGACAAGGAATATCCGTTCATTTTAACCACAGGGAGATTAATGTTCCAGTATCACACTGGGACCATGACTCGCAGGATTCCTGCTTTGGAGAGAGAACTTCCTACTGGCTTTGTGGAAATCAATACTATAGATGCAAAAAAACTGTCCATAGCACAGGGGGAAAAGGTAAAAGTAAAGTCACGGCGGGGTGAAATTGAGATAAAGGCCCTCGTTACCGATGGAATTCGCCCTGGGGTGGTGTTCATACCTTTTCACTTTGCCGAATGTGCCGCCAATGAGCTCACCGGTAGAAACATTGATCCTGAAGCTAAAATCCCCGAGTTCAAAGTCTGTGCTGTGAAAGTCAGCAAAGGGGGTAAGCATGGCTAAGAAGGAAACGACAGTAATAGCGGAAGCTGAAAGGGTTTTGGATAGGAAAAGAATAGTAAGGGAAGCTGAGAAAGCTTTGGGGGAGGGGTATGATGGTATTATCGGGCTTCGGCGAAGATGGGGACATGTCAGTCCTTACCTTTTCACAAGCAAGAAGGAGCTCAAAGAGCTGGAACTGGAACCACGATATAACCTGGCAACTTTTGTTCGCCAGGTAAAGGATAAGTGGCCTGACAAGAAATTTGCTGTTGTCTCTAGAGGATGTGACGAAAGGGCTTTGGACAAACTCGAAGAACTAGGTGTTTTTAGCAAGGAAGGCTTGACTTTTATAGGTATAACATGCTCCATGGAGCAGGCAGAGGAATGTAACTGTGAGAAGCCAATCTATAATACTTTTGACTGCACTGGCTGCTGGAAATGTATTGAAAAGTGTGAAAAGGAAGCTATCCAAAGAATAAATGTCTGCCCCATCCTGCTACCAGATGAGTTTAACATTAATTTATCTCAAAGGAAGGCTATCTATCTGCCTTTTCCTCAAGCAGTGCCTAAGAAAACCGTCAGAGATGCTGAACACTGCTTAAGGATTACAGAAAAACTGGAATGTAAAGGGTGTGAGAATGCCTGTGAACCGAAGGCAATTGTTCACGACATGACTGACCAGATACTGGATATTGATGTTGGCGCTATCGTAGTTGCCAGTGGACTGGATCTCTACGATGTCTCAAAACTTGAGGAATATGGTTATGGAAGGATAAAGAATGTCATCACGGCTATGGAATTTGAGAGATTAACTGCTGCCTCCGGACCTACTATGGGAGAACTCAAGCGTCCTTCGGATGGCAGGATACCTGAGAATATAGCCTTTATCCAATGCGTCGGCTCTCGCGATCTCAGGAATAAAGCTTATTGCTCCAGTGTCTGCTGCATGCATGCCACCAAGGAGGCAATGCTGGCTTTCGAGCATCATCCAGGAACAAAATCCACCATTTTCTACATGGATATGAGAGCTGTGGGTAAAAGGTTCCAGGAATACATTGCCAGGGCTAAAAAGGAATACAATGTGACTTATATCAGGAGTCGCCCTGGCAGGATCGAAGTTAACCCTGAGAATGATAACCCTATTATTTGGTATGAGGAAACAACTACTGGGGAAATAAAGAGCTTTGAGGCGGAACTGGTGGTTCTTGCCCAAGCCATGGTTCCTCAAATCACAAAAGAATTGGCGAAAATACTAGGTATAGAGTTAGACGAAGATGGCTTTGTAAAGGTTCCAGATAAATTGCTGCAACCGCTGGATACTACAAGGCCGGGCATTTTTGCCTGCGGCTATGTCCATAGTCCCCGGGATATCCCGGATTCTGTAACCCAGGCCTCGGGGGCAGCAGGCAGAGCTGCTGAAGCTATAGCAGGAGGCAAGTAAAGTGGAGGAACCTCGTATCGGAGTTTTTGTTTGCCATTGTGGCATAAATATCGGGGCATACGTCAACGTCCCAGAAGTTGTTGAATATGTCAAACAGCTACCGAACGTAGTGCATGCTGAACACAATTTGTTTACCTGCTCTGAGGAAGGGATTTCAGCAATTAAGAAAGGGATAAAGGAATACAATTTAAATCGGGTCATAGTAGCTTCTTGTACACCTAGGACTCACGAGCCGCTCTTTAGGTCTGCCTGCGAAGCTGTAGGCTTGAACAAATATCTTTTCGAGTTTGTTAACATAAGAGACCAATGCTCCTGGGTGCATATGCGTGAGCCTGAAAAAGCTACGGAAAAGGCTAAAGACCTTATAAGGATGGGAGTGGCCAAAGCCAGGTTGCTGGAGCCATTGGAGGAGATTGAAATCAAGGTAACTCCTTCGGCATTGGTGATTGGTGGAGGAATTGTTGGAATGGAGGCAGCCTTAAACCTGGCCAGGCAGGGTTTTGATGTTCATTTGGTGGAAAAGGAACCAGAACTTGGGGGAAAGCTTCGCAGTATCCATAAACTTTTCCCCACGAATCAAGAGGCAGTGAAGTTAAACAAACTACTTATTGAACAAGTTAAAAACCATCCCAAAATCAAGACTTATCTCTCGTCCAAAGTAAAACAAGTAACTGGATTTATAGGCAACTTCGATGTCAGTCTGGACCAAAAGGGAGAGGAAAACAAATTCAATGTGGGTACTATTATAGTAGCCACTGGAGCCGACGCGTTAAAACCGACTGGGCAATATGGCTATGGGAAGATGACTAATGTACTTACTCAACTGGAGCTAGAGGAGCATATGAAAAGGGGGAAAACCCTGGGTCAGAATGTTGTGATGGTCAATTGTGTGGGAGCTCGGGTTCCGGAGAGAACTTATTGCAGCAGAATCTGCTGCATGACGGCAATTAAAAACGCCTCCCTTATTAAAGAATCGAATCCAAAGGCAAAGGTCTGGATATTGCACCGGGACCTCATGACTTATGGTGTGGACTTCGAGAACTATTATCGAAAGGCCATGGAGCTGGGGGTCAGATTCATTAGATATAGCTTGGAAAGGCCTCCCGAAGTTATCGGGGATGGGAAGGCTGAAAGAATAAAGGTGTACCATGAACTATGGAGAAGGGAAATAGAACTTCCCTGTGATATGCTTGTTCTAACTACTCCTCTTATCCCTGCCGAGGATAACCAAGATATCTCCAAGATGCTTAAAGTCTCCTTAGATGAGTTTGGTTTCTTCCTGGAAGCACACTTAAAGCTCCGACCTGTAGAATTTGCCATGGATGGCGTTTACATTTGTGGCTCAGCACGCTGGCCCACAGATGTAACTGAAGGAGTTTCTCAAGCCTACGCTGCTGCTTCAAAAGCGGCCGGTCCCCTGAGAATGGGTTATGTCAAGCCTGAGGCGATAAACGCCTTGGTTAATGAGGACAAGTGCTCAGGCTGTGGCATTTGCGAACTTTTGTGCCCCTTTCAGGCTATTGAGCTTCAGCCTAGAGATGGTAAGAGAGTGTCCCATGTCAATGAAGCAGTATGCAAGGGTTGTGGCACCTGCGGTGCTGCCTGCCCCTCAGGAGCTATCGCCATGCACCACTTCACTGACGAGCAAATTCTAGCTCAGGTAGAAGCTTTATTTAGCTAAGTGAATTGGGACTGAGTTTAGTAAATGTTTCGGATTATTTCTAGAGAGACTTTAGCGACGAAAATTCATCTGTTCAAAATCGAAACACCAGCAATTGTTAGAAAAGCGCTGGCAGGGCAGTTTGTTGTCATCAGAATTGATGAAAGGGGCGAGCGTATTCCTTTGACGCTTGCTGACTGGGATAGGAAGGAAAGCAGTGTTACCGTGGTGTTTATGGAAGTGGGAGCGACAACTTTTAGGCTGGTGCCGCTGAAAACCGGTGACTTCGTTGTTGACTTTGTTGGTTCCCTTGGTGTAACATCGCATGTTGACAAATTTGGTACTGTAGTCTGTGTGGCGGGAGGAGGAGGATGAATGCTCAGGCTGTGGCATTTGCGAACTTTTGTGTCCCTTTCAGGCTATTGAGCTTCAGCCTAGAGATGGTAAGAGAGTGTCCCATGTCAATGAAGCAGTATGCAAGGGTTGTGGCACCTGCGGTGCTGCCTGCCCTTCAGAAACTATCGCCATGCACCACTTCACTGATGAGCAAATTCTAGCTCAGGTAGAAGCTTTATTTAGCTAAATGAATTGGGACTGAGTTCAGCAAATGTTTCGGATTATTTCTAGAGAGACTTTAGGGACGAAAATTCATCTGTTCAAAATCGAAGCACCGGCAATTGCTAGAAAAGCGCTGGCGGGGCAGTTTGTTGTCATCAGGATTGACGAAAGGGGCGAGCGTATTCCTCTGACGCTTGCTGACTGGGATGGGAAGGAAGGCAGTGTTACCCTGGTGTTTCTGGAAGTGGGAGCGACAACTTTTAGGCTGGCGTTGCTGAAAGCCGGTGACTTCATTGCTGACTTTGTTGGTCCCCTTGGTGTACCATCGCATATTGACAAATTTGGTACTGTAGTCTGTGTGGCGGGAGGGGTTGGTGCTGCGTCAATAGCGCCTATTGCCAGGGCGCTGAAGGAGAAGGGAAACAAGATTATCTCCATTTTGGGGGCACGGAGCAAGGACTTGCTCTTCTGGGAAGATAAGCTACGCAGTGTCAGCCACCAGCTAACAGTTACCACTGATGATGGCACGTATGGTCGCAAAGGGGTAGTAACTGGGCCACTGAAGGAGCTGCTTGAGAGTGGGGAGAAGGTTGACCGAGTTATTGCCATTGGCCCGAGCATCATGATGAAGTTCTGTGCCCTGACCACCCGGCCTTTCGGGGTGAAAACTATTGTTAGCCTGAATCCAATAATGGTTGATGGCACCGGAATGTGTGGCTGCTGCCGGGTATCCGTTGGCGGCGTAACCAAATTTGCCTGCGTGGATGGGCCTGATTTTGACGGACATCAGGTAGACTGGGACTTGCTCTCGGCCCGGCAGCGTATTTATCTTGATGAGGAAAAACGCTCTTTTGAGCAGTGGCAGTCTCAGGTGAGCAAGCGTTCTTGAATGGAGGTCTGAGCAACATACATGGCTAAGGCGAATCTCAACAGAGAGCCAATGGCAAAGCAGGACCCCAAGACGCGGGGTAAAAACTTTAACGAGGTCGCCTTGGGTTACAGCGCCGAGCAGGCTAAAGCCGAGGCAAGCCGTTGTCTCCAGTGTCCCAAGCATTCCTGTACTGATGGCTGCCCGGTGGAGATAGATATCCCCGGTTTTATCAAGGCTGTCCTTGATGATAATATGCCCGAAGCGGTAAGGATACTCAAGGATAAGAACAGCCTGCCCGGTATCTGCGGGCGGGTCTGCCCGCAAGAGACACAGTGTGAACAATCATGCTCGCTAGCTAAGAAAGGAGCGCCTATTGCCATCGGACGCTTAGAGCGTTACGTGGCTGACTGGGAGCGGACTAATATGGGGGCGCTGAACCCCAGAGCCAAGCCGCCCAAACCAACTGGTAAACAGGTGGCGGTGGTCGGCTCAGGACCAGCCGGACTGGTTGCCGCTGCCGATTTAGCCAAGCTCGGCCATAGCGTTACTCTTTTTGAGGCATTGCATGTGGCTGGCGGGGTGCTGATGTATGGCATCCCCGAGTTCAGGCTACCCAAAGAAATTGTGCAGGCTGAGGTTGCCTACGTCGCTTCCCTGGGGGTGAAGATTGAGCTGGATTCGGTAGTGGGAAAGGTGGTGACGCTGGCTGAATTGCTGGAGAGCGGCTACCATGCTATTTTCCTGGGTACTGGTGCCGGAGCACCCATGTTTATGGACATTCCCGGCGAGAACTTAAATGGCATCTATTCAGCAAATGAGTTCCTGACCCGGGTTAATCTGATGAAGGCGTACCAGTTTCCTGAATATGATACGCCGGTGTTGGTGGGCAGAAGGGTGGCAGTGATTGGTGGTGGTAATGTGGCTATGGACTCAGCCCGGTGTGCTCTCCGGCTTGGCGCTGATGAGGTTTACATTATCTACCGTCGCTCAGAGGTAGAGATGCCTGCCCGCCGTGAGGAAGTTGAGAATGCCAAGGAGGAGGGAATCCAGTTCAAGCTGCTGACCAACCCAAAGAGGTATATCGGCAATGAGTCGAACTGGGTAGTTGGTATAGAGTGTTATGAGATGGGGCTGGGTGAGCCTGATGAGAGCGGTCGGCGGCGCCCCATTGCCAAAGAGGGAAGTGAGTTTATCCTGGATGTGGATATGGTGGTAGCTGCTTTGGGCACCCGTCCCAATCCCCTTATTGCTCAAACTACTCCTGATTTGAAGACAACCAAGTGGGGTACGGTAGTGGCTGATGAGACTACCGGCAAGACGATGAAGGACAGAGTCTGGGCTGGTGGGGATATAGTTACCGGCGCCGCTACGGTGATAAGCGCTATGGGCGCTGCCCGCCGCGCAGCAAGGGATATGGATGAGTATTTGAGGGGGTAGTGTCGAATAGTTTATCATATAGCTTATTTATTATAGTCATTTGCAAAAATTAGTATAATGGTATTAGTTATCTGGGTTATTGAGCTAGCAAGTAAGGGCGGATTGGAACTACCCTTTTTGTTTAATTTGGGGGCTAGATGGACAACTTTGAACCAAAAATAGTAGCTTTTTGCTGTAACTGGTGTTCTTATGCCGGTGCTGACCTGGCTGGCACTTCAAGAATGCAGTACCCTCCCAATATAAGGATAATCAGGGTGATGTGTAGCGGCAGGGTAAATCCCCTCTTTGTACTTAAGGCACTTACCGTTGGTGCTGATGGCGTTTTAATTCTTGGTTGCCATCCCGGCGATTGCCACTATATTGAAGGGAATTACAAGACACTGCGCCGCATCCCGCTGCTTAAGAAGATGTTGAAGCAGCTTGGGATAGAGGAGGAAAGAGTTCGGCTGGAGTGGGTTTCTGCGTCTGAAGGAGCAAAATTTGCGGAGGTAGCTAATAATTTTACTCAAACCATAAAAGACCTTGGGCCAAGTTCATTAGGTTCTTTCAAACAAAATTCTGAGGAGGCAAAACATGGCTAAACTTAAGATAGCTCTTTACTGGGCGGCTAGTTGTGGTGGTTGCGACATTGCCACACTAGCAATAGGCGAAAAAATTTTGAAGCTGGCTGAGGCTGCCGACATCGTGTTCTGGCCGGTAGGCATAGATTTCAAGTATGCTGACGTAGAGAAGATGCCAGATCAAAGCATTGACGCCTGTCTATTTAATGGTGCTATTCGGACTTCGGAGAACGAGCACATTGCCAAACTCTTACGAGCCAAATCCAAGATAATGATTGCTTATGGCTCCTGTGCTTATGAGGGCTGTATCCCTGGGCTGTCTAACTTCTATAATCGGCAGATGACATTCGAGCGCGTCTATATAGAAACACCATCAACTGATAATCCTGAGAAAATTTTCCCTCAGACGAAAGTTAAAGTGCCCGAGGGTGAACTTGAAATTCCTGAGTTCTACGACACAGTTAAGACCTTAGCCCAAACCGTGGATGTCGATTACTTCGTTCCTGGTTGTCCCCCGGAAGAAAAGACTACCTGGCTTGCCCTTGAAGCTTTGATTGAAGGCAAGTTACCACCGAAAGGTACTGTCATAAGTCACTCGGTAAAGGCTGTTTGCGATGAGTGTCCTCGTACTAGAGAAGAAAAGAGGATCAAGAAGTTTTATAGGCCTTACGAAATAATCCCTGACCCGGAAAAGTGTCTGCTTGAGCAGGGGTTATTGTGCTATGGCATAGCTACTCGCGGGGGCTGTGGTGCTCTCTGCCCTCAAGCCAATATGCCTTGCACTGGCTGTTACGGACCAGTGGAGGGGGTAGTCGACCAGGGAGCTCACTTCTTGAGCGCTCTGTCTTCTATCATTGATTCCAATGACCCCGAGGAGATTCAAAGGATAATTGATGATATTCCTGACCCGGCAGGCACCTTTTACCGCTACAGTCTGCCAGATTCATTACTCAGGAGGGCGAGGATAAAATGAAAAAAATAATGATAGACCCCATCACCCGCCTTGAAGGGCACGGTAAAATTGCCATCTTCCTCAATGACGATGGTGGGGTAGCTAACGTTTATTTCCAGGTTCCTGAACTCAGAGGTTTCGAGAAATTCTCTGAGGGCCGACCAGCTGAGGACATGCCCCAGATAACCCAGCGTATCTGCGGAGTCTGCCCTGAAGCCCACCATATGGCATCAACCAAAGCCTTAGATGACCTGTTTCACGTTGAGCCAACCAGCACAGCCAAAAAGCTTCGTGAACTCCTCTACAGCGCCTTCTACGTAACCGACCATACCACCCACTTTTATATCCTTGCTGCCCCTGATTTTGTTATGGGGC
>Ga0315546_1000812_pt1 | contig 21202 bp, 16 predicted proteins | sample SalMarSW160170MG_FD_203833 | JGI IMG/M metagenome (GOLD analysis project Ga0315546, IMG submission 203833) | Salt marsh sediment microbial communities from the Plum Island Ecosystem LTER, Massachusetts, United States - Salt Marsh Sediment SW1601-170 ...
CGATGTGTAGTCCGCAGAGAGTTGATTTCCTTGGATGTCAATTCGAATCCATGCATCAATAGATATATCGGCTTGCGTCCTATAATAACATAAATACTATACCGAAATATCAATCAGGATGGGTATATTATACGGCAGGCCGAGATTGACACGGGACATTGATATCGCCCTGGGTGTAGATACGGATAAGTTTGCGTTGATTCAGGGTGTCTATAAGAATTTAAAGTTGAAGCCGCTCGTCGAAAATCCGCAAGATTTTGCGAGGAGTACAAAGGTACTTCCAACCGAGGAGCCAGAATCGAAAGTACGAGTAGATTTTATCTTTTCTTTTACTCCATACGAAGCGCAGGCAATTAAGAATGCAAAGCAGGTGCTTATCGATGATTATCCGGCCAAATTTGCATCCTGTGAAGATGTTATTATTCATAAGATGGTTGCGGGAAGGGCCATTGACGATGAAGACGTAAAGAGTATCTTAGCTAAGAACAAAGATGCAATTGATTTCAAGTATATCAGGAAATGGCTTTCGGAATTTGGCAAGATTGCAGAACACGAGGACATATTGGCGAGATTTAATAGTTTGCTGAAAAAGTGATCTGATACAACAGCAATTCCTGTATTCGCCATGTTATTGACGAGGTACGAGTTCCCATTTTCGCAATTTTTTGCGAAATAGATGCCCACGTATCGCGTTTGGGGACACCAGAGCACATCCTACCTGGCTTATGACTTAACCGGTATTTGGCGCCTTAGAAATAATTCCTTCCATCTCTGACGAGCTAAAAGCCCGCAAAGTCTGCGTTCTGACATTGCCAAGCGAAGCCAGGCTCAGCATAGCTGCAGTTGCTGCTTCGTCGTCCGGAGCTTCCAAGATGAGCACGACATCATGAGTACCCATGGTCCAATAGACCTCTTTGACTGTTACCCCTGCCTTCTGTGCCATAGATTCGAATTTAGCAGCCCTGGCAGCGGTGGCCTTGAAATCTCGAAGCCCCTGTTGAGTGAAACTCACCAAGGAAATAAACGTAGCCATAATTATTCTCCTTCATTTATTTTAAAATTCATGACCGATTTTACGCTGGTATTGTCGTTATGCTTTTTGTTTTTGAGCTTTGATAATTTTGGCTAAGGATCTTAACGCCTGATTCACTGAGGTCAGCGTTTTAAATACCTTGGATAAATCAGGGTCAAGGAAAACGATGTTGGTTCCTTTCTTGTCCTTTTTATAATCTATAACTCTGCGACTTATAAATTTTACTTAGCTGCATGTTAGGTTTTCAAGTTCGATCCTTGGGTGCTCGGGGCTAAGCTCCAGGTGTTTTGATGCATCTAAAACTTCTATGCCCACAATTTCTTCAGCCGGGCCAAAATCCACGGCAATGTCTTCGGTAATTCGCATCGTCGTTACTTCGACAGGCTGTTTCTTAAAAGAAATATATGCCGCATCAACCTTAGGGTCATATTTAATCTTCATCTTGTATTCTCCCCTTTCCGTGCTGCTTCACAAAAAATAATATCTGTCAATAATGTACTATAATCTTATAATTAATGCAATTTTTTTTCGCATTCACAACTATCCAGGATACTTGAGTGACCACTTTACGCTTGACTGTTTAACAGCTCTGTCATGATTGAGGCTGCCTGCGGTTTGGATTTAACCTTCTTTAATTTTGTTAGCAGTTCTTCCTGTCGATCAGTGAAACAAACAGCAGTTTTAAAATCGAAGTCTGCTACACCACAAATTTCCAGGATTATTTCTATCAAGTTTTCTATGCCGGTGCCGAGTTTAGCACTTATTAGCAATGTTCTACCCAAACTTGTGGGCAGTTCGGCAGTATTGAATTTGGCGGGCAAGTCGGATTTATTCAACACGGTTAGGACTCGTTTATTAGCGACTTTTTTAAGCAGATGCTTATTAAGCTGCTCTGCCGGTTGGCTGTTATCCAGAACGAGCAGCACCAAATCTGCTTGCACTAAAATCTCAACACTTTTCTGTTGAGCTGCTTTTTCGACAGTATCATTTTGTGCAGAAATTTTTTCATCTAATCCTGCTGTATCAACAAACTCCACAGAGAGAGGCTCGATTCGGCAGGTGGCGGAAACCCAATCGCGGGTAGTACCTTTAATGTCGGTGACTATGGCCTTTTCTCTGCCAGCCAGACAATTTAACAATGTGCTTTTACCGCTGTTCGGCGGGCCAATAATTGCGACTTTGCAGCCGAAAATAATCAGTTTTGCTATTTCGCTATCTATAAGTATTTGCTCAGCTTGAGAAGAAATCTCATCAAGCGATATGGTCTTTATGCTTTGCAGCCATTCTTTCACTTTTTTGGTTAAACCAGTTTCGATCTGGTTGGCGATTATTTTGGCTCCCTGAATCGTTTTTGCCTGCAGCTGGGACAGCTTTGCTTCGAGCGCGATTGTATTTATGGATTTTTGTGCGGCGAGCGTTTTAGCTAATAATTGCTCTGCGGTGACGAGCTTAGCACCACAGCGTTGCAGCAGTTGCATTATCATCTCTACGATGAGAGGATTGCCGTGACAGTGTATAGCGAAGCTGTTGGCGGCTTCGCAGCCGATTGTCACCTGGTCGACAGGCTCAGCGCCATTGTTGATTGTGCCGAGCAGGATTTTGCCGGTTTTGAATTCTCGTGTCTTTGTACCTGTAGGTTTGAATATTTTTTCAATGATGGCTTCGGCTGAATCTCCGAAGAGCTGGATGGTCGATATTGCACCGGTTCCTTTTCCGGTCATTACGGCGGCAAAGGCATTCATAACTCAGATGCAGCCTTTTCTTCGATGTATTTTTGGTAGGCAAGGACAACGCCTTTTACTACGAGATGAGGCACAAAATTGTCTATGAAAGCGCAGTCGTCTTTTATAGTTTCAGCGTCAGTGCCTGTTATTACCGTTTGCGGCCACTTGCCGATTTGCTCTGCATAGCGTCTAATTACCTCTTCCAGAGCGCCGATGACAGAATAATACAGTCCGCAATTGATGGCATCAGCCGTATTTTTGCCATAGGGGCCTTGTGGCTTTGTGACTTTGACATTCGGCAGTTGAGCGGTATTTTCTTTTAAGGCTTTTGCGCTGATTTCAAAGCCGGGGCAGATAACGCCGCCCTGAAATACGCCGTGTTCATCCACAAGGTCGATAGTGACAGCGGTGCCGAAGTCGGCAATAACCACTGCATCTTCAACGACAGCATAAGCCGCTGCTGCTGAAAGTATTCTGTCGGTGCCGGCTTTATCGGGTTCGTCCAACCATGTAGGCATCGGAAGGGGTATGTCTTTACCGATGATATAAATCTTTTCGCCGAGGCTGTCCCTTACTATGTTTGTAATAAGTTCGGTCCAGGCCGGTTTTACACTGCTGACAACAATTGCGCCGTCGCGTTTTTTTTCCTTTGAGTTTTCAGCTATAGGGACTTTTTGCCAGGCTGATTCGAGGCAGCTTACCAATTCCGCCCGTGAACTACCGGGGATGGATTTAATAAACTGCTCCTTGCCATCTAAAAAAAGCCCAATAGTGATATTCGTATTACCAATATCTATTGCGATTATATTCATAATTCGTCACCAGGGATTTGTTAACCGTATATTGTATTTTCACTTGTTTTATTGCCGATGTCAATCTGAAAACGGTTTGTTTCGGTAGGGTACGAGAAATCGCACTTATTCAACTAATTTTTGTTTAGCCGTTGCCGTTGCGGCGACGGTTTAAGATCCGACTAAAACCATCCCCCAAAAGGCTCCTGACACTTTTCCCCTCTAGGATTCCTCGAAATGGAAAACATGCCAATCCTACCTGCCATCCGACCATACATTAGAAGTACGATGACCTTTAGCGACCTTACCAACAATGGATTGTTCTTCCATTGCATATATCAAACCAGCTTGATGCACGCGCAATCCGAGCAGGGTACGGACTTCGGTGCAGACTGCGAGATGTCTCCGGTCCGGAGAAAGAACCGCTGCCTCCACACGGCAACGCCCTTTTCCAATAGTCACTTCAACTTTCTTTGCTACGTCGTTCCAAACATTAGGTGCGTCCGCGGTTCTCTTGATGCCGTTGAGTAGTTCGATAAGTGGCTGAAGGCAGGGTTGCTTGCACATTGTGGCAAATTCAAAGTGGATTGGAAGGCCAGTCAGCGCGCATACGCGAAGATCGTCAGGATGGCATTTTCGACCACTCCAAAGACAGAACTTGGCTTCGATCGGCGCGCAGAATTTCCCGGTAGCTGATCGCACCGCAACATCTTCGAGAATGCGTGCTCCTGATAAACTGCTCGTCACAAGGAATCTCTTAAGCACTTTCCTTCCCGTAGCTGCACATTGCTCAAGCTCTGAGGGCAGCACTCGTTTCTGACTAATCACGCATTGTTCAAGTATCCCTGGCACGACGTATTGGCCGGTTGTTTCACACTGTTCGGCCTCTGCCAAAATCAGGGGCTGACGTGTTTCATGACAGATGATAAATTCCTGTTTGTGTCCTGTCCTTCCAGATACCACTGATCGCATTTGTTCGTCGATGCGATATCGCTTGCCTGACACTTCACTTTGTGCAAGTTCGGTCTTGAGAACCTCTGCTTGCGTGAATTCGCACCGACCAAAGTGATCAGGTTCCGCTCTCTTACAACTTAAAGCTGATGTCTTTAAAAGCGAGCTTGTGACCAGTTTTCCAGTCACCGCTGATACTTCAGCTTCATCCTTGAGAATCCGTTTGCCACTCAAGCTGCATAATATGGTAAATTCGGGCAGTGCAAATCTTGAGCTCGTCTCGGACTGCACAAGGAGATGCTGCAGAACAAGCGCTCCCGTAATCTGACATTGCTTGAGACATGTATTAGGAACAATCTTTCCTGATCTAGTACAGAGACCCAATTCCGGGGTATCAACAAGTCCTTCTGTATGCGGTGTGACGGTAAGCATGCTGCTATAGTCAAACTCAGCATCAAATCTGTATCGCGCCCGCACTTTCAACTGGCGGTATAATCTTCCTTCAAGTGCAACAAGGGTCATCTCTATGCGTGGGGTGAACTCATCCTCCAATTTCTTTTTTTTCCGTTCATCACTGCCTGCGCCCAGAATCTCTTGCTCTCTCCTTTCTAAGTAGAAGCGGGAAAATTCAGAGATTGCTCCATCCAATTTGGCTACGTCAGCCAGTCTTTCGAGATTGACCCCGAGGACGCCTGGGTCTTCTATAGTCTGAGGCAAGGGTTCCAAACCTGATCGGCCTATCTGAGCACTATGCTCGGTCGGTGCGCAGGAGATCTCTACGAGGCGCTCGTAGCTGTCATGTGCAACTGTGGCGCGTATTCGTGCAACAGCCTTGCCTTCAAAACAACGGCATACATCTTCAACCTCTATTCCCCTAGGCGTTCCACCGAAAGTGAGTACCCACTGACGGGCGAGTTCCTCACACTCTTTGACCGGATTCTGGTCGAGGTCCTCAACATCATAGACACCGGTCGCAATTACCCGACCGACTAACTGGAGGAAGGCAGGACTGCCGGGAGCGTAAAGCGTTCTTCTTGGGCTTGCAGTGACATGCTCTTCGAAGCAAACGTATTCACGCCCACCGTTCTCTTCCACGAGGTACACATCCGACGAATGTGGCGTGACGCGCGCGCCTAGAGTTTTAAAGGCCGCCAGAGTGAAGTCGCGTGGCTCCATTGAGTGGACGACTTCGGGCAGGTTCGGGGTGCGCGGTCCCACATACTCGGCTCCATCCATTCCACCGAGCATCACATTAATGTTTTCTTTTTCACGTTCCAGTTCATTCTCTGCGTCCTTGATACTCTGCTCTGCTTGTTGGGTCGCTGCCTTTACATCCTTCCCTGCTAGCGCTGCGATGACGAGTTGGCGAATTCTGTCTTCAAAACTATCCGCCCCGTTCTCATCGTCTTCATTAATTCCCGATGCTTCGAGCAGTGCTTCAATATCACCAATGGCATGAGACGCCATTTGAAGCTTTTCCATTAGGCGTCCGACAATATATTCCTCGAAGGTGCCTCGCAACATGATATTGAAAACACCGACGCTCGCATGTTCAGACGCCAAGCGTTGTATACGTCCGATACGCTGCTCAACAATCATTGGGTTCCAAGGCAGATCGTAATTAACCATTACGTTGGCGACCTGAAGGTTGATACCCTCTGATCCAGCTTCTGTAGATACAATAACATGCCAATCAGGTGGATCCTTCCGGAATCGCCTCAGGGTTTCTTGATTGCGCGGTCCGGACGAACCATTGATTATTCCGACCTTGAGGCCATACTTCTCAAGAAAAGCCTGGATGGTAGTCTGGGTCTCTATTCTCCCTGTGAACACAACTAGACGCCAACGATCCGGATTCTCCTGCTTCAGTCTGTCGATCAGCGTGCCGAGCCCGTGAAGCTTAGCGCTGATGGACATCTTTCTTACAATGTCGCGCACAATTGCAGCGAGTTCCCGAGGAACAGTGCCGTTCCTCGCCATATTGTTCAGTTGTACCATTAAGGCATCCGGACTACTGGTCAGCGCCTGTAGAATTGATATTTGCGCAAGCCGATTTAATGTTTGGATCGGTTTCGCAATAGCGCTAATCAACTCACGTTCAGCTTCAGTGGGGGCGACCTTGTGCATTTGCACGACCCGTTCGGGGAAATAGAGTTTTGCATCGCCGCGCCGGACCCTTGACATGTACCCGTACACGATCGACCGGAACTCGTCACGAGCTTCCGGTTTCAAATGGCGAGCTTGTTCTCGGCCGTCAGCAATGAACTTTCGAGCAAACATCCCCTCGCTTCCGAAAGGATTTTGGTGACCACGCGCGACTGTAAGTAAATCAACAAGTGAATAGAGGTCCCACAGACGATTCTGTATAGGAGTTGCAGTCAGCATAAGTACGAAACGAAACCTGCGTTCTTCCAGTGCTTTATGGAACTGCTCGGCGACCTGTGGGGGTTTATCTTTACCATAGAGGTTTCGTAACTTATGCGCCTCGTCCAGCACCAACATCTGGAAACGATCTCGTGGGATCGAATTTAGATGCAATGTGGCCGAACGATAGGTCGTAATGATAGCTCCGACCTCTTCGAGTTCTGCCTTGATCAATTCTTTTCCAATTGCAATATTAGAGGGGATATTAAATTTTGTGAGTAATTCCTCCTGCCACTGGGGGCCAAGGAGCTTTGGACAGACGACAAGGATTTTGGAAATACGCGAGCGTGAAATCAACTCACTCATAATCAACCCTGCACTGATCGTTTTGCCTAAGCCCACATCGTCGGCGAGTAGTGTGACAGGTAGCCGGCGGCAGAACGTAATGAGATTTGTGACTTGGTGATGATATGGCTCCATCCGATCACGCCAACGATACTCAGACTTAAGATCCTCACGATTCTCAATAACTATAGGGTCTGTTAGATCCCATTCCAGCCCTACCCGATACACACGGTATTCATCAGGTGTCGTTTTTCGGCGAAGAATTTTTGTTTGAATTTGAGAAGAAGACACTTTAGAGCAACCCAGTCACAAAATAATAATTAAATTAATTTGTATAACAAGCTGAATTTCGATTTCTTACTTTCACAAGATGTTTTTGTTCCATCTGATCAGTTTGCTATAATTTCATTAGCATCGGTCACTCGTCAAATTAAAATTGTCCGGTGAATTCGGCGAAGAAAAGTTATTTAGTACATTTTTTAATTTAACTCATAAGCCGATATAAGAACTGGCGCTTTATATCCGATCCGGCTTTTTATCGCTCGCACAAAGTTGCTGTTTCAAATTATATCTAACCTTCCAGCATAGAGCAATCATATCCGGTGGCAAAGGGGAAAAGGGTCAAAGGGCAAAAAGGGTCAGGAGCATTTTATTGATGAGTAGATTGCCGCGGCCCTTTAGGGCCTCGCAAAGGAAGTTATCTAGAATCGAGCATATATTACCAAGAATCGAGAAAAGATTTTGCTTGTTTTTTTGCCGTTTTTGGGTATAATACGGCCGCGCTACGCGGATAGCGTATTGCGTATTGCGGATACTAAAATCAGATGACAGAAGACGGAGGACGGAGGACAGAAGTAACCCCTAAGGTGTAAAATCATAAGCACTAAATCCTAAACTCTAAATTCATCCCTAAGGGACAAGATCTCAAATGTTCAAAAAACCTGAATTCTCAAAACATAACGTAAACCCCAACGTAAAAACTTGCCCTGAGCGCAGCCGAATGGGTCAAAACCCAGTTAATAGGATGGTTATCATGTTTTCCAAGAGACATGTTTGCCTATATTGCCAATACCTATGGCACAAGTTTTATGCAAACCTACATTATTCGACAATCGTCGAAAGTATTCGACAAATCGGCCTATTTTTATGCAAAACAAAGCCAATTTGCTTAAGGATAAAATTAATGCAAAGTTCTTTGCCACAAAGGATTATGAAAATGAACGCCTTCGCAGACCGCCTGGAAAACAAAGCCAATCAAAGCCAATCACCCCCGGCGATTAGCCCCAAGACCTGTGCTTGGGGTAATTATCCTTTGAGTTCCTTAATTTTCTGCCATAAAAGTTCTATTAGTTCCTTAATTCCGGAGCCGGTAACTGCTGAGATAGCGTGGACCTCTTTGTTGAGCTTCTTTCTCAAATCAGCTACTGATTTTCCATTTGGTTCAAGGTCTATTTTGTTAGCCACGATTACTTCGTCTTTTTCTGCTAAGGTTTTACTGTATAATTCCAGTTCCCGGCGTATCTGAAAATAATTTTCAGCCGGGTCAGAGCCGTCCAGAGGCATTACGTCAAGGATGTGTACCAAAATTTTAGTTCTTTCGATGTGTCTTAAAAATTCGTGGCCGAGTCCTGCTCCACGATGGGCGCCTTCGATTAGGCCGGGAAGGTCAGCCACGACAAATCGGCGGAAGTTGCTTAACTCAACAATACCCAGCACCGGCTCGATTGTAGTGAAGGGATACGCGGCAATTTTGGGCCTTGCGGCTGAGCAGCGGGAGATAAGTGTGCTTTTGCCGGCGTTGGGCATGCCGACGAGGCCGATGTCGGCGATGAGCTTTAGTTCCAGCCGAATATTTCTCTCCTGGCCTTTTTGGCCCTGCTCGGCATATCTGGGCGCCTGGTTTATGGGAGTGGCAAAGGCCTTATTGCCTTTTCCGCCTTTTCCATTCCGGCAGACACACACCTTCATGCCAATTTCATTGAGGTCTTTCAGAAGCAGATTTAGGTCCATATCGTATATTAGTGTGCCGGGCGGGACACGTATTATCAGGTCTTGGCCATCAGCGCCGTGTTTGTTATTTCCCGAGCCGGGTTTTCCATTTTCCGCCTGCCAGTGGTGCCTGCCGGCAAAATCCAGCAAGGTATCGAGGTTTTCGACGGCTTGGAAAAAAACGCTGCCGCCTTTTCCGCCGTCGCCGCCATCGGGCCCGCCTTTTGGTATGAACTTTTCCCGTCGAAAGCCCACACAGCCGTTGCCGCCGTCCCCGGCCTTGACCCAGATTTGTGCTTCGTCGATAAACATAACGTTCGTATTGCGTCTACAAAAAAAGGATGGTAAAAACCATCCTTCTTGTTACCTGCCTTATTTTTTTGTCAGACTACATGAACTTTTCTACCGTGGAATTGAATCGTTCCATCAGCAATCGCGAACAAAGTATAGTCCCTGCCCATACCGACATTAGAGCCGGGGAAGAACTTTGTTCCGCACTGCCGAACGATAATAGAGCCGGCCTTTACAGCCTGGCCGCCGAACAGCTTCACGCCTCTATATTGGGCGTTGCTGTCTCTGCCGTTTCTGGTAGAACCTTGTCCCTTTTTATGTGCCATATTTACTACCTCTGTTTTGGTACAAACATCGGACTAAAATCTATCGAAGTTTGGATTTTAACCACTCTGCTCGATATTGTCCAGAGAAATTATAGATTTTTTGTCAGGTGTTAGTGCTTATTGGGCTTGCAGTATGGCCTTCATATCCTTCAGTGATAATAGACCAGCGGTAGCCAGTTTTATCCTGCCTTGCGGATCGACGAAGAAGCTACACGGGATAGAATTCACCATATTATAAGGTGCCGGCATATCGCCCGAGTTGACAGAGCAAACCGTATAGTTTATTTCTTTGTTTTGTTCTAAAAAGCTTTTAACAATTTCGGTTGTGTTGCGTGGATCGATGAGAGATATGGCCAACATAGCCAGTTTATCCTGACCTGTGGTCTTACGCAGTTCGATTAAATGTGGTATCTCCATTCGGCATGGTCCACACCAGCCTGCCCAGAAGATAAGCATCACGTCTTTACCCCGATAATCGCTTAATTTGTGCTGTTTGCCGGTAATATCCGTCAAATTGAAATCCGGCGCCAGTCTGCCAAGCCAGGATTCAAAGGCTGGCCCCCAGGTTTTTGCTTCCTCAATGACTCCTCTCAGACTTGGCTTAAGTCCGGTGTCTGCCCTTGAAGATTCACCGGTGTTTCCTGTCAGGGGTGTAGTCGCGGTATCATCGCTAACTGGCTGGCCGTCGCCTTGCCGGTTAACCTGCCCCTGGTTTATAGGTTCGGCGGATTTGGGCTTTACTATCGCCCAGACTACTATAATAGCAATTATAATTATGGAAATTAGTACAGCCACCAAAGGGCTTTTTTGTTTATTCTGCTCAGCCATTTTGTAATCCTCCATGCAATTACTTATCGACACAGCAACTATACTGCGGCGGAGCGGCTAAGTAAAGGTTAATTTGATAAATTATTGGTATGTTCCTCGGACATTCCACAAAGCCAGCCAGTTTATTCCACCCCCGTGCCCAAACGGATTTTCGATTGTTGATTGGAAATCGTGAATTCCCGACCGAGCCATTTCACAAGGGTCTATTTAAACCCGAATTTCTTGCGGTAGGCTGATGGGCTGATTCCCTTTTTTTGCTTGAAACAGCGGGATATATTATTGGGATATGGATAGCCCAGTAATTGTGCAATCTGGGATGTTGACAGGTTTGTGCTGGCCAGCATGTTAGCCATCTGATTAACACGAGCGTATTTGATTTCTTCATGCACTGAGTGCGCCAATACTTTCCGGAAATGCTGCTGCAAAGCCCCGCGTGATAGGCCTACAGCTTCCGCAACGTCACCTACCAGGATCACGTCTTTGGAATGCTTGCGAATAAATTGTACCGCCTCTGCGACCTGCCGGTCTTCTATAGCCAGGATGTCTGTTGATTGTCTGGTTACAACATGCAAAGGAGAAATAGCCACTTGCTTTTCGGCTTTTGCTATTTTTTGTCCCTTCATAAGCTTATCCAGGACTCGGGCGGCTTCATACCCTGCTCTTTCGGTGCTTGTAGCTATACTTGATATCTGTGGATAGGATAGGCCACAAACCAATTCATCATTATCCACGCCCAGAATCGCCACTTCCTGGGGCACTTCGATATCTGCGATCTTGCATGCTGTCAGAACGTCTTGGCTGCGGTCGTCATTACAGGCCATTATTGCGATAGGTTTCGGCAGCGTCCTGAGCCATTTTGCAATGACAGTTTGCTCCTTGTCCGCAGTACGTAATCGCTTTTCCTTGGGCTGATGGTATAAACAGGTTTTAAAGCTAAACTTCGCAATTGTTTTACTGAAATTCTTGCCTCGTTGCCTGGACCAAATCATGTCATCAAAGCCACAGTAAGCAAATCGCTGAAACCCAAGTTTCAGAAAATACTCAGCAGCCATCTGGCCAACTGCAACCTCGTCAGTTACTATGCCATACGCGTTTGAAATTGGCTTTTGTATACTACAAATCATGGCAGGAAGCCCGGAGTCAACAATCATCTTGATTATTTTGTTGTCCCAGGTGTGAGCGATGATGCCATCGGCATCCAGGTCTCTCATCCACTTGTATGATTGCTCACCACCTTTTCTGTAGAATTCCGGTTCCATACAAAGCAGCCAGGGCCCGTAAAGATTGGCGTACTGAGCAATGCCGCGAAGCAAACCCCTGCCGAAGGCTCTTGAGCTTTCGATCAGCAAGATGACCTTGGAAACCTTTGACATAATCCATTCGTACAATATCTCTGTTACGCTCGCAAGGATGATACGCAAAATGATAAATATTTTGCGCAAAATAATCACTGTATAAGCCTGGAATTTGCTATAATATACATTGCGATAGTATAATTCAGGGTAAGGTATAAGCATTTTCAAAAGGATTCATCTCCATGAGGAGGAAAAAAGGACTATTCAGGCTATAAGTTAAAATGGGTTTGTCAAATTCTGCGTATTAAAATGGAGTTAGATTGGCACATAATTATAGGGGAAGGATCCCGATTCATCGGGATTGGTCATTTTGATCGAATATAATAGTGATTTTGGTGCGTGGCTAAAATATGATTACACTTTTTTTAACTTTCTTGAGAAGGAGGAATATCATGTGTAGAAGAATGATTTTTCTTTCTTTTATTTTAATGCTGGGTTTGACGTTAGCGAGCACGGCCAATGCTGAGCTTATTGGCTGGTGGAAACTGGATGAAGGGTCCGGCGTCGAGTTTTGGGATGAAACGGACTACTGGCATGATGGAACCATCAATCCAGTAAATGAAAACCAAGTGAGGTGGACCACCGAAGGCTATGATGCGAATGCTCTTGAGTTTGTAACCGCCACTGGGCCATTCACTATGTGTGATGCCCCAATAACGGCAAACCTGCTGAATGTATCGAATGCTTCCTATTCCCTTTGGATGAACATGCCTACAACCTTCCAGGCGTGGGGCATTATCTTTGTGCTTATCGGCCAAGCTGATGATCATAGTCTCGAGCCGGACGGCGCGGCTGACATCTTTGTTGGACGTCCTATCTGGTTTGGTACGAGCGGTGCTAAGCTCAATGATAATCAATGGCACCATGTTGCTGTTACCTACAACAATACTGCCAACAATATCAGCATTTACGTAGATGGTAAAGTGGCTGCCACTTCGGAGGGCAGCTTGTCAGACCCTATCTCCACCGTTCGCATAGGCGGACCACGCTCGTCGGAGGACCGTGCCCAGTGGAGACGTTTCATCGGCAAGCTCGATGAAGCGGCTGTCTGGAATCATGGATTAAGTGCAGCTGATGTCGAGAATGTGTACTGGTTCGGCCCCCAATGGACACGGTTTGCCACCAATCCCCAGCCGGTCAATGGGACAATCATTGGCACAACCGATGTGACGCTGAGCTGGACGGTAGGTAATACCGCCGTGCAACACCATGTGTATATCGGCGAGAGCCGTGAGGATGTGCAGAATGGCACCGGAGGCACTGACCAGGGTCTGACCGGCGAGACAACCTTTTCGAATTACACCTGGGAGCTTGGCAAGACCTATTACTGGCGGGTCGATGAGGTCGAGGCCGACGGTGTCACCGTACACGCTGGCGTCGTCTGGAGTTTTACTATTTCTGCGAAGCTCGCCTCAAATCCAGTTCCATCCAATGGAGCAAAGCTTGTTGACCCGAATGTCACACTAAGCTGGACATCAGGTTCTGGCGCCGTCTCGCATAATGTATATTTCGGTAACGATCCGGATGATTTGCCACTCCTCTCGGAAGGACAATCCACAACAACATATACGCCGACAACTCTGAGTTATAACACAACGTACTACTGGCATATCGATGAGTTCGATGGCACAGATATATATACAGGTGATGTCTGGAGCTTCAAAACCACACCTGATATAAAGATTACTGACCCCAATCTTGTCGGCTGGTTTAATTTCAATGCTGACGAAAATAACATAGCTGTTGACTGGTCCGGTTACGGAAACCACGGCAATATTTTTGGCAATCCGAATCGCGTTGATGGTTATGACCTTGGTGCGCTGGAGTTTGATGGTATTGACGACTATATTGAGATACCCCAGTTAATAAGTACCGACCTTACAATAATGGCCTGGATCAAAACTTCTACTCCAGGCCCGGATGGAGCAACAGGCCGAGATGGCAGTGGCCTGTTTTGGTCGGATTACGCCGGAGGTGGTGATCACTTCTTAGTGTCAGTATTGGGAACTAAGTTGGCATTTGAAACCGGCCCTGGTGGTAATCCTAATACAGCTTCAAACAGAGATATTGTCACAGGTGAGTGGATACACATAGCTATAACCAGAGCTGAAAGTACAAAAGATGTCAAATTTTTCATCGATGGGGCAGCCGACGCAATTGGAAATCATAGTGGTGACACCAATGTAGGTTCCAACCCCCTTATTGCAATCGGAGCAAATCTTCTCGATTCGCGGTACTTCACAGGACTTATTGACGAGGTCAGCTTCTATGACAGGGTGCTGACGCAGGCGGAGATCACAGAGGCTATGATAACCGATCCAGCACTTGCCCGCGGACCAAGTCCGACAAACGGAGCGACACCGGACATCGAACATATTTCAATCCTTAGCTGGGTACCGGGAGAGAATGCCGCCCAGCATGATGTTTACTTTGGTACTAATGCAGAAGCTGTTGAAAATGCCGATACATCCGATGCCACAGGTATATATCGCGGCCGACAAGACCCTAATAGTTTCACCCCACTGATAACCTTTGAAATCGGTCAGAATTATTACTGGCGTATCGACGAAATCAATATCAGCGAGGCGATCAATAAGGGTAGAATCTGGAGCTTTACGGTAGCTAATTATCTTGTCGTGGATGACTTTGAAGACTACGACGATTTCGACAACAGGATATACGATGTCTGGGCAGATTACTTCGTGAATAATACCGGCATGACTGTAGGGCACTTTGATCCTCCATTTGCTGAAACCTTCATTGTTCACGGTGGCCGCCAGGCTATGTATATGCTGTACGACAACGACGGCACGGTGAATGAAGGTACAGACTATGAGAAGAGCGGGACACTCACTTTTTCTGAAGCCGAACGTACATGGGAAACTCCTCAGGATTGGACAAGAAGGGGTGTCGATTCTCTATCGCTATGGTTTAGAGGCATACCGGCATCTGTTGGCAGTTTTACAGCAGGGCCGCCAATTACTATGACCGGTGCCGGCGCGGATATCTGGGATACTTCTGACCAGTTCCATTATGCCTATAAGCGCCTATCCGGCCTTGGCAGTATAACAGCAAAGGTGGTCAGCATGACTAACACCCATACCTCGGCCAAAGCCGGTGTGATGATTCGCGAATCTCTGGAACCAGACGCTGCGCACGCTATGGTGGCCATCCAGCCTATGAATGAAGTTCAATTACTGTATCGTTCTACGAAGGGCAGTGCCAGCACGTCTGTTGGACAAAGCGGAGTCAATACTCCTGTTTGGGTGAAATTAACCCGCAGCGGGAACGATTTATCGGCCCAGTATTCGACTAATGGAACTGCCTGGACGACGGTAGGATCGGCGGCGGTAACCATGCTTTCGGATGTCTATGTAGGCTTATGCCTGACCAGCCGTAACGCCGATGCTGTTTGTACAGCAGAATTCTCTGATGTTGATATGAGCGGCACGGTTACAGGCGATTGGAATTCCCAGGATATCGGCATAGAGAATAATGCTCCTGAGCAGCTTTATGTAGCACTGCAGGATAGTTCAAACAACAGTGCCGTGGTCAAACATACTAATCCTGCTGCAACGACCATAGACACCTGGACACAGTGGAATATTCCGTTGACGAGCTTTACCGGAGTAAATCTGCAGGCAATCAAGAAGATATTTATTGGTGTAGGTGACAGGGCCAATACGATGCCTGGAGGTGCAGGAGATTTGTACATTGATGATATAGGGCTGCGTTTACCCGCGCCTAACTAATAGTAGTTAATTCGGTCGTTCTTTGATAAAAGTGCCTAACCTGTCCTGAGCTTTGTCGAAGGAAGTGGGCTAAAGTGCCTAAAGTTGTAAATTTTGACTTTAGGCACTTTAGACACTCCGATGCAGGGTGGGTCGTGCCCACCTTAAATTCAAATTTTTTTGGTGTGCAGGGCACACCTTATTAGGTATGAACTTTGTTCGGTGTCTTTTTTAGATTACTCAGCAGGTAGTTCTGCATTACTACATCCCAAGTCATATTTTTTGCAAGCTCATAACCGGTTCGAATCATGCTTTCAATCTCACCCGTGCTTTCTTGCGAAAGCAAGAACGGGTGCAGGCGCTGGATTATTTGTTGAGCAACTTGTTCGCTGATATTTGCTTCTATTTGGTCTCGTACTGACCAGTCGATTTGCAGCAGGTCTTCGATATCAGCATACCCGTCCTGAGCGTAGTCGAAATCATCTAAACTTGTCTTGCCTGTCCTGGGCATAGTCGAAAGATTGGTGTAGTCTGCGATAATAACGTTCTTTAGCCCGTTAGAGAAATCCACCGATTTTAACGGTCCCGATATATCGGGAGTTGAAGCCGTTAGAGAATTTCGTTCTATAACTGGGTTTACATCCTCAGTTGTTCCGGCTGCGTCCCGTAGCAATCCTGCACATCCACAGACGCTGCTGAAAACACATATCCCGCCGAAAGTCAGTGGCTCGAGTTGGGATATCCCAAATGGTTCATAAATACTCTGGCCAAACTCGATATCGGTTCCTTTTCGGATGTCCAAAAATTCCATATCTGCCGGCATTCTGCTGCCGCAGTTTTTTCTGTAAAAGCCGAATTGATTAATAAAGACGACCTTAATGTTGCGGCTCTGAGCGTTGAATTCCTGTATCTTGGCATAGAAGTCAGCCTCACCGCCGGACAGGTCCGGCCAGCCTTCACGGTGGGCGACAGGCCAATTATATGCCGCTTCCATATTATAGATGTCATGGCTGGGCCGCTGCGTCACCTCGGTGGACAGCAGGAAAAACACCGCGGTTTTATCCTGAGCTCGGAACTGATTTTCTATATTCCGCAATACGCGCAAATCACGCCATAGTCCTTTGCTTCGTATCAGCCTTGTTACGTGCGTGAAGACGAAGTCAGGTTTAAATCCGAGCAGGTTTTCGCAATATTTTTTTAGTTTTTCTTTCGATGCCAGTTTCTCGGCGACAGATATTTGCTGAGCTGGTATGCCGTTGTAAACAATATTAATATCGGCAGATTCAAATTCCGGTGCAAGAAACCGCAATTCGTCAACAACGTAATCTCCTACGGCATAAATTTGGTCACAGTATTTTGCAGCTTCTACAAGAGCGTGTTTGAAAAATGAGCTCTGGTCGCCGAACACTTCATTAACATAGAGTTTGTCTTTATGGGCCTGTTTCATTACGTTATAGAACATCGTATCATGAGCAGGATGTTCCTCTACAATGCGGCGCATTGTGGCCACTTCATGGGCATAAAAAGCCGTTTTGAAATCGCAATAGGGTTCGAGTATAGCTGCCAGTGCCGTGGGCATTCCCATGAACTCATGCGCGATAATGGCCGTCGATTCTTTAGCCGCATCAAGTGCTTTTAGCACAGCAATTGCCACAGGCGCAAGTCTGATATACTGTTCGTACTCCCATAGGCTCTCGTACAAATGACTGCGAATACCGAATTCCTCGAACAGACGTTTTTTGAAGTCGTTGATGATTCCTTTGTTGACATATCTGACATCGATCAGAAGCACTTCGGGCGAGCTTTTTATGCCCGTCTGCTCATCAATAAATGTTCGTCTGCCGTAGACAATACCTGTATTGTAGTAGCTTTCGAGCTTACGGAAAGCCGGAGCGTATGCAGGATTTATGAGGCCATCAATGGATGAATAGAGAACCTCTCCGTTTTCACCGAGCCGGTCTAATACGGAACCCTCAGTTGTAAACAGTGGGCTGATAATGATAGACCTGTCAATTGCATCAAGATAGGATTTGCAGGTAAAAAAACCTTGAAGTACAGCCCCAATTCCCCCAATTTTCCCTATCGCTTCATGGGTAACATGCACAACTGTTGTTTCATTAGCCATTCTAAGTTTCCCCCAAGTTTTAATACGAAGTTAAATCAAGCTATGTTTACTGTTTCCATTGTAAAATATAACAAATAGGTATATTTTGTCAAAACTGGCGAAACCTGTTTTACCTGTTATTTTCATAGTGCCGAAAAAATCGTAAAAATTTTGTAGATAGAGGACATTTTTTAGGACTTTTAGGACGAATTTAAGAAAAATTATTCGCCGTGGTTAGCTTATTCGCGTACGTAGATTTCTTATTAGTCCCGAAAGTACCTGTGGAGGGACATTAGCTAATTCAGGCTCAGGTATTTCACTAAGTGCAATTTTGTCGAGAATCTTTACTGCCTGGCGGCCATAAGGAGCGATAGAATCTGTGGTTTTTTGAGCTTCGTCCAGCTCACCATCGGCCATTTGTCGTAGATAAACAATTATATTTTTCGTTAATTCTTTGTCACTCACCTCGGACGTCGACCCGCTGACTCCATACGCTGCCTCGGGGGTGTCCCTTTCCAGCAATATGTCCTGTGTAAGCTGATGTGTTTCTGCCATTAGCCGCTTTTTTCTTTCTTCCTCGCTTTCGTCTATCGGAGCAAGTTTGAGATCATCAGCGGTCTTGAGATCGGGGACATATATTTTATTGTGGCACGCCGGGCACTTTGCCCATTTACCGGCAGCACTGTCTTGTGCTTCCACCCTTCTGTTACAATGACAACAATGAAATGCAATTGCCATTTTGTCACCTCTGATAAATTTGTTATTTATTTTTCGGCTTTATATTCTGCGGCTACCTCAGTAGTTATCCCGCCACGAGGTCTGAATCGAGAGGTAACCTTTATCCAGCGTGGTTTGCAGGTATTGTATAAGTCATCCAGGATATCGTTGGTTAGGGCCTCATAGAAAATACCTTTATTACGATAGCTTTGCATATAGAGCTTCAGGCTCTTTAGCTCAATGCACAATTTATCGGGGCAGTATTCAATTACAATCTCGCCAAAATCCGGCTGACCTGTCCGGGGACAAACACTGGTAAATTCCGGACATTTAATAGTTATGCAGTACTCTCGCCCCGGACGAGGGTTCTCGAACAGTTCTATTAATTCCAAATCGTTCATTGCCCGGTTTTCTTACATACTCTACTTGGTTAATATAATCCAAATATCGGTTTAAGACAAGCAATAATTGACAGTTTAAGAGATAAAGGGTGCCTGTCAAGATTGTTCGTCTTTCGCAGCCCCTAAGGGGCGGACAATGGATTGGTAAAACCTGCAGAAAGAAACGTATGTCATTTCGACCGGAGCCCCTGTGTCTTCTGTCGAAGACAGAAACAGGGGCGAAGTGGAGAAATCTGCTTTGAGGGCAGAGCTCTCCGCTCGGCCTTACGGCCTCGGTCGAGGTGACAAAAAGGGGCCAATCATTCTTTTGACTCTGCTCAAGACAAGTATCGATTGAGGTAATTAGGGAATAAAATAACCCAACTTTATCTGTAAATGTGACATGCACCCAGAGAAACAAGGTACGTATGAAGTTTTGGCTGATTTTTCTTAAAAGTGTTGCATTTAACCGATGGCTCGGATATTTTGGCATCTTGAGTTTCTATTAGGGTCTATTTACAGAGCCAGGCGGAAGAAATAACGTGCAAACAGTGTGTTTTAATTCTTTTGAAAGGGTACAACACTATGGCTAAAGGATTGGTTGTTCTAATTTGTATGGTCACAATAGCGGTTTTTGTACTTACAGGTTGCGCGACAGTCGGAAAAACACAAGCTACGAAGTTCGTTCTGCGGGTAAACTGTGGGGCATACGAACCTTATACGGATACAGTAGGCAATGTTTGGCTGCCTGACCAATATCTGGAAGAGGGCGTAGAATGGGGTTTTAGTGACGGCTTAACCATTGACCGTGGTGATCTTAACATTACCGGTACCGATTCGCCGAAGATATATGAGACTGAGCGATATAGTATGTCGGCCTACAAGTTTACTTTGCCAAATGGTAAATACATGGTTCGGCTGTATTTTGCCGAAACTTTTGAAGGAATTACCGGCGAAGGCCAGCGGGTTTTTTCCGTTAGTATTAATGGAGAGACCGTCCTTAAAGACTTTGACCTATATAAAGAGGTTGGCGGCTGGCAGGAGCCCATCGTTAAAGAGTTCAAAAAAGTAGCCGTGACCGATAAAAAACTGGTTATTGGTTTTACATCTAATATTGAAAATCCTGAAATTAATGGCATCGAAATAATTTCAGAGTAGGCTTGTAACCACCATACGTGTTTAACGAAGGTAAAGCCATCCCCAATCCGTCTAAAGTCGTTCGACCCGGCATCAGGACGGGCCGGATTGTAGCTGCCACTCGATAGAAGAGAAAAACGAGTGGCAGCCTCAAGCGCAGCTTGGGGATGGGCGTTTCCTCAACGAGAGAGGATAATCCGTGGCTGAAAACAGAGCAGTTGTTTTACTAAGCGGTGGACTGGATTCAGCTACGACTTTAGCCATAGCTCGCAGTGAAAGCTTCCGGTGCTACGCTTTGACTTTCAGCTACGGCCAACGACACAAGAGAGAAATCGAATCTGCAAAAAAAATCGCTGATTCTTTAGAAGTAGCTGAGCACCGCATCATCGAAATCGATTTATCCTGCTTCGGCGGTTCAGCTTTAACTGACCCGGCTATAAAAGTACCGAAGAATCGAGACAAATTATACAGCACTACCCAAACTTGTCTGACGACAGTCAAGATTCCACCGACATACGTACCCGCCCGCAACACGATATTTCTAAGTTACGCACTTGCCTGGGCTGAAGTCCTGAATGCGTTTGATATTTTCATTGGTGTTAACCAGACCGATTACAGCGGCTATCCCGACTGCCGGGCTGAATTTATATCGGCTTTTGAAAAGACCGCCAATCTCGCCACCGCAGCCGCAGTTGAGGGCAAAGGCCGATACCGTATCCATACTCCTATTATCGATATGACCAAAGGCGAAATCATTCTTGCCGGAACCAGGCTCGGCGTAGATTATTCTTTAACACATAGTTGCTACGACCCGGATGAGCAGGGTAAAAGCTGCGGACACTGCGATTCCTGCAGATTAAGATTAAAAGGCTTTGCCGAAGCAGGGTTGAACGATCCATTAGAGTACGCGGACGATTAAAGATGTAGCCTCTGTCATTGCGAGGAGACCGGCACTTTGACAAAGTGCCGGACGACGAAGCAATCTCATTTGTTATGTTTTAGATTGTGGCGCAAGCCATCCCGGCGACTTCGCTTCGCTCGCAATGATTATATGAAAGCGTGCCTCGTGGTACGATACAATAGCGTACCAAAAGTTAAATATAAACGGCGATAAGCCGTCGAAAGGAGGCGCGCTA
>Ga0315546_1000817_pt1 | contig 21155 bp, 24 predicted proteins | sample SalMarSW160170MG_FD_203833 | JGI IMG/M metagenome (GOLD analysis project Ga0315546, IMG submission 203833) | Salt marsh sediment microbial communities from the Plum Island Ecosystem LTER, Massachusetts, United States - Salt Marsh Sediment SW1601-170 ...
GTTGGTGGCGGCACACTTATTTGCTGCGGTAAGGAAATGAAGAGCATAGAGGATAAACCTGAAACCACAGTAAACTTACCGGATTCCGGCGGCGGATAAACTACTGACTTGTTGGGCAACTACGTCATTGCTGGAACGAGGAGCACTGAAGCGCTTATAGCCAAGCCAATCGACACTATGCACCCAATAACAAACGCAGCATCCAGCATCCATCTTGTGGCTTCTTTGGTCTTCCCCCGCACAGCTATGCTGTAATAGATTGAGGCTACAGCGCAAGCACCAGCTACCACCCACTGCACACTGGAAGCTATAGTGCCAACCCACCAGAAATGGCTCATATAGAAAACTATAGCAACGAGACTTAATCCGAAAGCTCTTCGATTTTTTCTGTCCATTCTTTCCTCCTATTAATATTCTAAGAGAGCAATCTCATTTATATATATCACCAGGCGCTCCCGAGTCAATACTTCTCGGAACAAGTTGCAATTTGCCACAGTTTTTCCGCCAGGGCTTCAATATACTCCTTGTTTTCCAACTTCGCCCGCCACTCCGACGGAATGGCTTCTATGCCGAGATATGCACCGGAAATAGCCCCGGCCATGGCGGCTATAGTATCAGTATCGCCGCCCAGGCTTATAGCGTAAATCACGGTATCTTTATAGGCCTGAGGCTGCCTCAGGAAGCAATAGATAGCCGTAGGCACCGACCTCGGTGCTTCTATACCATTTCCCAGTACGGCGACCACCTTAGCCTTATCTTGCTCGCCAAGTAACTCACTTATCTGGGCTACTTTTTCCTTGTATAACTGGTCCTGGATGAAATTCTGGAGCTTGGAGAGAAAAGCCTCCTTGTCAATATCTTCATCCGCAGGCGTGTTGAGAGCCAGGGCTACAGCACAAGCCTAGAGTGCTGCTCCTTCCTTGCCCAATTCGTGAGAATGAGTAATGGAGCTTGACTGGTAAGCGACTTCCCTTAGCTTCTCCAGGTTACGGGAATACAGAAGTCCTACTGGCGCTACTCTCATGGCCGAGCCATTACCAAAAGAGCCACCCCGGTAAAGCCCATTTGCGGCGCTATCCCATGCCTCGCCGCTCTTTATCATCCCGAAAATCCTGGGGGGGCCTGGTCCGTAGCCACGCCACGGCTCAGCATCATAATTTTTTATGAAGGTCTGCGCCATATGTTCTCCATCGAAGCCCTTGCTTTCTATCAAGGATTCGGCAATGCCGATGGTCATGTGAGTGTCATCGGTGTAAATTAGCTGCTCCAGCTTCTCAGCAAGGGAAATGATATCCTCGCTTCTGGACATCCCCCTTCCTTCCCGCCTGGCACCCAGAGAATCGCCGATTGCCGTACCTACCAGACATCCCAGGAATTTCGACTTTAGTTTTGCTTTATGTGAGTCCCTCACTGCTCCATGCTACCTCTCACAACCAGTCTATAATTTTATGATCAGTGATGCTTTAAGATAAAAATGCTCAGATAGCAACTTTCAATAGTTGCAATTTTTAAAGCGCTTTATTATACTTGAATTAGTGGTTATAAGCGTAGGTTACCACGTCTCTATGAAAGCTCTTCCGAGCTAACGCGTGAACGTTGGATGACCGAAACTCGAGCCAAGTATTATAAGAAAGGAGGTCGTCCAATGGGATTTACAGAAAAAAGTCTACAATGTTCTGACTGTGGTGCCACATTCACCTTCACTGCTGAGGAACAGGAGTTCTATGCCAGCAGGGGATATACTAATGAGCCCAAGCGTTGCCCTGCCTGCCGTGAAGCAAAGAGAGCCCGGTACAATAGCTTTGGCGGCTACAGGGCTGACCGCCAAATGTATCCCGCAGTATGTGTTGAGTGTGGTAAAGACTGTGAAGTGCCCTTTGAGCCTCGAGAGGGCAGGCCAGTATATTGTAGTGAGTGTTACAACAAGATGAAATCGGGCGGTCAGCAATAATTTAATGCAGCTGAATTCAAAGGGGGCTGGAACCAAACCCAGCCCCCGAAGGTTTAGAAGCAGAAGAATTCAGCGTGTTCTAAAAAGTTTGGTTGCACGAAGGGTAAGGCTATAAAAATTGAAAGGGGGTTAATATTGTGAATATATATGTAGGTAATTTATCTCGCGAGGTTGCCGAGGATGAATTGCGCCAGGCATTTGAGGCTTTTGGACAAGTCACATCGGTAAACATAATTAAGGATAGGTACAGCGGCGAATCCAGAGGTTTTGGGTTTGTTGAGATGGCAGCAAAATCTGAGGCCCAGGCTGCAATCAACGGGCTTAATGGAACATCATTGGGAGAGCGGACTCTCAGTGTTAGTGAGGCACGCCCTCGCGCCGAAGGCGGCAGGAGGCCTTATGGTGGTGGTGGTGGTGGTGGTGGTGGGTTTGGTGGAGGAGGTAGACGGCGCAGATTCTAAGCTGCCAGCATCTTACAGATTGATGCTCTTATAATAGCGACCTGAAGTTCCAGACTGAGAAAGGGGAGTTCGTTTTTCTCTTGTATCAGCCCTTTTTCACAACTCGAGAGAACGCTGCGCTGCCCCTTGTTGGCTCAGTATCTTCCCCGTGCAGAAGGTTTTTGGAGCATGGCGGACTTGACAGTATGGAGCGGGACTGCTATCATGTAGGGCTAAATTTTTAAGTAAAAAGGTAGGAAATCATTTTGAAACAAGAGACAACAGCCGAAATCACAGCTAGAGGTCGATCGACAGGACAGGTCAGGTGTATGAACTGCATGAACAGGATTACACCACCAAAGGGTTCAAAACAATACAAATGCCCTCATTGCGGCTTTGAGTGGCGCATAACCTGGCTATGGCCAGACTTTCCCAGGATAAGGGGACCAGTTTGGGATGTGAACAGGCGACTGACCATAGAAGCCACAGCTAAAAAGGAAACGAAAAAGAGGGGGAAGTAGACATGGCTCTGAATAGAAAGATAGCTTATATTAATCTAACTACAGGTGAAATTGAGACAAAGCGTATTCCCCTCGAGGTGCGGAAGAAGTTCCTTGGCGGCAGGGGGCTGGATATGTATTTAATGTACAACCATATAGAACCCGGGGTTGACCCTCTTGGACCAGATAATGTGGCCTGTATTAGCGCCGGGGTTCTAGTCGGTACTCTAGCCTCTGCCTCTGCCAGAACCCATATCGGTGGCAAGTCGCCGCTTACCGGCTTTGTGGGCAGCTCTAATATGGGGGGTTTCTTTTCCCCGGAGATGAGACTGGCTGGCTTTGACCATCTGGTAATAAAGGGAAAGGCAAAGAAGCCAGTCTATCTGTGGATTCATAATGGTGAAATTGAAATAAGAGATGCCTCAAACATCTGGGGAAAGGATATCAATGAGACCCGAGAAACTATTCGGGAAGAATTAGGCGACAGAGAAATAAAGATATTAACCATTGGCATAGCCGGTGAAAATCTGGTGAGGTTCGCCAATGTTATGACTGGAATTAAAAATGCCGGTGGCAGGACAGGGATGGGTGCTCTCCTCGGCTCCAAGAATCTCAAGGCAATAGCAGTGAGAGGTACTATGGACATAAAAATAGCGCACCCCGCTGAAGCCCTGGAATATAATAAGCATGTAATTGACATGGTGTGCTCTGCCAAGGTATCCAAGACACAGGGCAGACTAGGGACGCCATTCATCTGGGGAGCAACTAATTCCTGGGGCGGAATCAGGACTAGAAACTTCCAGACCAATCAATTTGAGTACTGTGATGCTACTGAGCCAGAAGCGATTGATGAACATGTCATCGGCTATGCCGGTTGTTTTGCCTGTCAGGTTCACTGCCGAGCCAAATACATTATTCCGTCAGGTGAATATGCCGGCGTTTATGATGAAGGGCCTGAGTATACGGTGCAGGGTGCCTTAACCGCAGAGACAGGGTGTTCCGATGTTGTTGCCCTGCTATCGGGTAGTCACCTTCTCAATGCGTACGGTATAGATTGTCTGGAGGCAGGAAGCATGATCGCCTGGGCAATGGAACTGTATGAAGCAGGAATCCTTACTGATAAGGATACAGATGGCCTGGAACTAAGGTTCGGTAATGCTGAAGCACTCAATGAGATGATACACCGCATTGCTCACAGGGAAGGACTGGGTGATATCCTGGCTGAGGGACCGCTACGAGCGGCCAAGAAAATAGGCAAGAATTCCATCAAATATTTGATTCATGTTAAAGGAATGAGCAACCTTCACTCGGATGAGAGAGCAACACCGGCCCTGGCACTGGGTATAGCCACCGGTTCAAGAGGTTCCGACCACTTGAGAAGCCGACCAGCAATTGACCTTTACGGATTGCCGGAACCGGTGCTGAGAAGGATATATAGCCAGCCAGTTCCCTATGACGGTCCGCTCACCTCACATTGGAAGGACTATGAGGGGAAACCCTGGATGGTAAGATGGCAGGAGATATGCTATGAGGCAGTGGATTGCCTTGGTATATGTAAGTATCACACCATATTCCTTGGACCAAACTTCCCCAACTTTGAAGAGTGGTCTCGGCTGTTATACCTCAATACTGGATTAGAGTTAACGCCACTGGATATCTGGAACGTTGCTGACAGGTGCTATAACATAGAAAGGCTATTCAACATCAGGGAAGGGCTGACTCGAAAGCTTGACTGGTTGGCTGACCGATACTATGACGAGCCAACTACACGCGGTGTACCTGCTGCTTGTGGCAAGACGTTAGATAGAAAGAAGTTCACCAAGATGATAGATGAATACTACGAGCATCACGGCTGGGATGAGAACGGAGTTCCCCGCCCCGAGACCCTGAAGAAACTGGGTATAGATAAAGAGCCGTCACATATGCTCTAGTATCTGCAATATGCTCTAAGGAGGTCTACTTAATGGCAAAGGTTCTAGTAATAGATTATGAGAAATGCACTGGTTGCCGAATATGTGAGCAGGTTTGTACTGTAAAACACGAAGGTGTAGTCAACCCTGCCCGAAGTCGGATAAGAATAATCAAGTGGGAGCAAGAGGGACGATATGTTCCTATGGTCTGTCAACAATGTGAATCAGCTCCCTGCCAGTCAATATGCCCGGTAAAGGCTATTTCCCGCGACGAGAACCTAAATAGAGTAATGGTTGATTACGATATATGTATTGGCTGCCGGATGTGTGTTGCTATCTGCCCCTTTGGTGGTATGTCATTCGATCCAATAGCTCAAAAGGTGATAAAGTGTGACTTCTGTGACGGCGACCCCCAGTGTGTCAAGTTCTGTGAAGAAAATGCCATACAATACGTGGATGCCAGCGAGCAGAGCTTTGAGAAGCAGATAGCAATCGCAGACAAATTCTCAGGGACAATGCGGAAGGTTGCCGCAGCCATAGCATCTGCATAGTACCGACCCCACGTAAAAAGACCGCCTGCGTAAGTATTACGTCAATGGCGAGAGCCGTTTTTCTGTCGTCAAGTAAGATCTCTCAAGTGAGCCTTACAGCCGTCTAAACTAGAGCACTGATACCAGAGGAGCGAGAGTAATTAGTAGATATACTTGCCAGAAATGAACCGGGGATAAAGAGTTTGGGCTGAAGCAAAACCTGAACTGTGAGTGTCGCGGCGATTTGAAAGATAAGGGAAGCTGTGAGCGTTAAGATAAACATTCATCCCTTCTTATCTCAACACACTAATGGTCAGGAAGTGGTTGAAGTTAATGGGAGCACCGTTGGTCAGTGTCTTGAGCAGTTAATTGCCCGGTTTCCTGAGCTAAGGAAATGGCTGTTTGAAAAGGATGGTAAGTTAAATAGACTTGTTGAAATCTATGTTAACGCGGAAACCTCTTACCCAGAGGAACTGGCTAAGTTAGTTAAGGACGGAGATGAGCTTCATATAATAATTATAATTTCTGGGGGGTGAGGCAAGGGCACCTCCTCTGCCCAGTACTTAGCCTATTTCTTAACAGGCTCAAAGGCAAAAAATACCCTCTCCACCGTTTTTGTTTCTTTTTTGAGCTCTATCGGGTGCGCTGGAACATCAAATACTACAAGCTGAACCTCGTCACCTTCTTTGAGAGTTTCCGGAGGGCAGTTTATCATCCGGCTGAGTATGTGCTTGACCGGACTATCTTTGCCCAAGTCAATCCAGGCATCAATTAAAGGCGGCTCGTAGCATATAGGGACCCCTCCCCATTTCTCTACGACGACTGTCACCTTGCCTTTCTTTGGTAACTCGATCCACTCAAGCTCGTCAGAATAGCACCCAGGGCATATCACGCGAGGCGGATATGCCACCCGCCCACACTGCTTACATTTCGTTGTTGTAAACTTGCCTTCCCGAAGGTTTTCGTAGAATTCGTGTATCCGGTTAAACTCCTTAGCCTCTATCGGCCACATATCCAGTGTAGGAGAATATCTTCCTTCCAAGAAAGGAATCCATGCTGTTGCCATCCTTCGCCTCCTTTATTTTCTGGGCTCTTTGCCGTAGATAACAATCGTATGCTCCACATTGGAGCCGCTCAAGTTGTGTGTAAGACCAATTGCTGCTTTATTAACCTGGCTTACGGCTCTTCCCTGAAGTTGCCTTAATATCTCTATACCCTGACGAATCCCGGTTGCCCCAAAGGGATGCCCGCAGGAAAGAAGCCCACCATCAGTATTAACGGGGATGGTGCCCCCGATCTTTATCTGCCCTGAGTCCACAAAGGGTCCACCTTCTCCCTTTTTGCAGAATCCTAGTTCTTCTACCTCGACAATCTCGGAAATACTAAAGCAATCATGTACCTGAGCAACATCGACCTCATTAGGGCTAATTTTCGCACTCTCATAGGCTTTTTTAGCTGCCATCCTCAAATGCGGCCAATCTCCTAAATGCTCCCCGGGCCAATTAGCACTCACGCTGTGAAGCGACAATTGAGCTCCTCCAAGGATATAAACGAGTGGTCTATCGCTAAGCTCCCTTGCCTTCTCCTCAGAAGCAATAATTACTGCCGCAGAGCCATCAGTTAACGGACAACAATCATATAGTCCAAGAGGAGCGGCTATCTCAGTTGCATTGAGAACATCTTCTATCGTCAACTTCCTTTGAAAGTGACCTTTTGGATTAGTATAACCGTAATCATAATTTACTACGGAAACCATCCCCAATTGCTCCCTTTTTGTCCCGTAATGTTTCATATGTTCCTTGGCAATCATCGCAAACCATAGTGGTGGAGGCCCAATACCTTGCGGCCCATCCCAGTCGTGGTCTATAGCAGCAATCTCATCGTATTGCACCTGCCACCTCTCAGGAGTGTAAAGTTTTTCACAGCCTACCACCATCACTACATCAGACATTCCGCTCTCTACGAGTCCCTTGGCCAGGAGAATTCCTGTGCTTCCGCCGGCACAAAGGACGTCCACCCTAGCGCAGATAGAAGTGGGTTTTAACCCCAGTCTCTCAGCCACAACAGGGGCTGTATTGGCTTGGGCAGAACGCCTGCCAACAAAAGTGGAGGCAAAAAGCAAGCCGTCAATACTCGTTGGTTTAAGTCCAGGTACATCATCCAGACATTCTTTGGCTGCTTCCTGTACCATATCTATATAACTTGCCTCCCTTACACCCCATTTGCACATGCCACCTCCAATTATACAAGCGTTCCTTCCAGCCATTATTGACCTCCTATATCAAATGCTATCTAATTTTAATTGTGAGAGCAATCACAGAGTTGTCACCGCTGCTGGCTGTAGTCATAGAAACCCTTACCCGCATTTACACCTAATTCCCCTGCCTCAACTTTCCTTCTCCATAATGGGTGAGGCATATATGACTCTCCTAGTTCGGACCTCATGTAATCCAGAGCGTGCACTGCCACAGGTATGCCGTTGACCAAATCCTGTGACTTAAATGGGCCCATAGCATGCCCCAATCCTAACTGGCATCCCTTATCGATGTCTTCAGCAGTCGCTACACCCTCTTCAAGCAACTTAACCGCCTCATTACAAAACACGAGAAACAACCTGGTTACAACGAAGCCTGCAACATCCTTATTGACAACAATCGTCTCCTTGTCCAGCTTGGCTGCAACATCTTTAATAACCTGGGTGGTCTCTTGGGAAGTCTTAACTCCACAAATTATTTCAACCAATTTCATTATCCCTACCGGGTTGAAAAAGTGCATCCCTATTACCTTGTCCTGTCGCCGGGTTAGTGAACCTATGGCAGTAATACTGAGTGCTGAGGTGTTAGAAGCAAGTATTGTTTCCGGAGGACATAGCTCGTCCAGCTGCTTAAATGTTTGTTGCTTTAGCTCCATCACCTCAGGAATACCTTCAAGCACTAACTGAGCTCCCGATACCGCTTGTTTTAGGTCGGTAGTACCTTTAATACGGCCTAGTACTTTGTCGGCATCTTCCTGAGTCATTTTACCCTTATCCACGAAATACTTCTTTAAATTGCTTTTAATAGCGTTCAAGCCATTTTGGACAATCCTGTCTTCAATATCCGTCATTGACACTTCATAACCTTTAGTAGCGAAGAGCTGGGCAAGCTGACTACCCATAACGCCAGCGCCCATAACACAGACCCTGTTGACCTTCATTTTGTTTCCCTCCTTCTTAATATTTTTTGCAATAAGAAATTAGCAGCATTTCAAAGAGCGGACATTCCTACGGGATTCCATCTGACAGGCAAGCACCTTCAGAGTGTACATCAAAGTGTATATAATACCTTTTCTTCGAAAGCGTGTCAATATTCGCATGGGTCATGCTACGGGCAGTGGGATTAACTGGATTCAGAAATCTGTAGTATATTGTCGGCAACAACAGTTCCATTCGAGAAGCTCTCATCCGGTTTGGTGCCGGATCACCCCGGACTTCACCGTGACCGGCGGGAACGCGAATTTTTCAGCCACATCATCCCGGCGGCATTGCGGACAGAGTTCGGTAAACTCACCATCGAGGCCACTCCCCGCCAGTATTTCTTTCAGGCGCCCAACGGTCGGTAATGGTTGGTGATAACGCCCGCAGCGCGGGCAAATCACGGAATTCTCAGTGATACCTTCGCTAATGGCGAGTTGCCTGATATCTTCGACAAATTCTGCATACTTGACACCGGCCGGACACAGTCGGGCACAAAGTTCACACTCCAGGCAAAACCAGATATTCGAGTCATTTAGGATGTCTAGTCCCAGTAGTGCCTTTTTAATGACACCCCGGGCAGAGAACAAAAAGGAGAAGCGGTCATAGAACTCGGCCATGGGGCAACTGGCGACGCACTTTCCACACTCAACACAGAGGGCTAGTTTCTTATCGTCAATGATTTTGGCCAGCGGGTCTTTCCCGACAATAGCTTTTCCTTCCTGTTTCATCATTCGCTGGGCATCTCCTCTAGCTGTTTAAGGGTAAAAACCGGACCATCCAGGCAGACGTACTTACTACCGATGTTACAGCGTCCACACTTACCGACGCCGCACTTCATCCTTCTCTCCAGAGTGGTGACTATGTGCTCGCTGGAAAATCCCAGTTCGTTCAGAGCTTCAATAACAAATTTAATCATTATTGGCGGCCCACAGGTAATACTGGTAGTATTTTCCGGGGAAGGATTGATTTCCTTCAGAAATGTCGGCACCAGTCCCACATTCCCCTTCCACTCTTCATCGCCACGGTCAACGGTGAGATGCAGTCTGGTATTATCCACCGCCTGCCATTCTTCATATTCACCGGTGAAGACGAGATCCTGGGGGCTCCTGGCGCCGTAGATGATATCAATCTTGCCGTACTTTACTCGATTGTCTAAGACGTTGAGGATGACCGAGCGCAACGGTGCCAGTCCAATGCCGCCACCGATGATGAGCAGGTTCTTTCCCTCCATCTCCTCAAGGGGGAAGAAATTCCCGAAGGGGCCTCGAATACCTATTTTATCCATGGGCTCAAGCTCGTGGAGGGCATTGGTCAGCTCCCCCACTCTTCTGATGCTGAACTCGATAGCCTCCGGGCGGGTCGGCGAAGAACTAATTGATATCGGTGCCTCTCCTACGCCAAGCACCGATACCTCGGCGAACTGGCCGGACTTATATTCGAATTTCCCGGTCCCATCCGAACCATCGATAGTCACCCTGAAGGTGGTGACATCTATCGTTTCCGGTCTTATATCCTGGATGGTCGCCATATGCGGCAGATATATATTCTCACTCATTTTTGGCTTTCCCACTGGTTACATCTTCTATTATTTGGGTAATATCTATATTGACCGGGCAGTATCTGATGCACCGGCCGCAACCGACACAGGCCACCTCACCATTCCGGTCAGGGAAATACTTCAATTTATGGAAGAAACGCTGCTGTACCCTTGCCTTCCGGTTCGACCTGGGGTTCTCCCCGCTAGCCATCAGTGTGAACTCGGGGAACATGCAGCTGTCCCAGCAGCGGAACCTCTCTCCACCCTCATCAAGGCTGACATCACCGATGTCAAAACAGTGACATGTCGGACACAAGTAGGTGCAGATGCCACATCCCAGGCACTTCATGCCGATACTATCCCAGTAATCGCCTTCATAGAGCGGTGCCATTTTATCGGCAATGGCGTTGACATCCAGTTTCTTCATTCCGGCAAGTCCGGCTTTCCTGGCTTCTCTGAGCTGTTCTTCATCTCCTCGAAGCTCGGTAAAGAATTCAGCCAATCGGTCAAGCAGGGCTACCCCTTTCTCAGTGGATGCCTCCACCAGGTAGCGGTCGCCAATGTCGCTGAACAGTATATCAACATCATCCCCTGAAGTGGGGTCTATACCAAAGGTTGAGCAGAAACAGGTCTCGGCGTAGTCGAAACAGGCAAGACCGATGAGTGTCGTCTTCTCCCTTCTATTAAGGTAATAATTATCCCTGTACTGTCCATCAAAAACCATATCCATGAGGCGCAAGCTGCGCGCATCACAGGCACGGATGCCGAAGACTACCTGCTCGCGGTCTACTTCGTCATCCTGCTCTGTCCCGAACCCCCGGCTGTCATCCCTGGAAAACCGGAAGAGAGTCTCCGTTTGCGGGAAGAAAGCGTTCTTGGGAGACAGCACCGTGTTGATGTAGTCCAGCGTGACCTCGCTGCCCGATTCCACATGCCGGAAGGAAACGTTATTTTCCCGCACCGGTGCAATCAAATGGTAGTCCTGCGCTAGTTTGTCCAGCAGTTTGGTCAGCTTGTTCTTCTCGATTATCCTACTCTTCGTCTGCTTTACCATATCAACCCCTAGAGAAACTCATCAAGGTCACCGAGCTGGTACGTTGTCAGTGGTGGCTGCTGCTCAACGTCAATCCCGGCGGTATAGTCAAATAGCTCCAGTAAGTCCTTCTCTACCTTCTTGTTCAGGCTCCGCAGTGGAATATTCATCGGGCATGCCCGCTCGCACTCACCGCAGTCAATACATTTCCCGGCAACATGGAAGGCGCGTACCAGGTGATAGACCAGATTCTCCGAGACATCGTTCGCTTTGGTAATCCAGCGCGGCGCCTTTTTATCAAAGATACATTCCGGACAGGTACAGACCGGACATATATTGCGGCAGGCATAGCACCTGATACACTGGCTAAATTCCCTGTTCCAATAGAGCGCCTTCTCCTCTGAAGATAGTGCCTCCTGTTCCTTAACCAGGCTGTATTCGTCACCTACCCAGGGTAGGCTGGAGATGGCTTCTCCAAGCAGCACATCGTAGACCAGTGGAGTGGGATATTTACAAACAAGGCACTCACCCCGTAGTACCTTCTCCTTCTCCACCCGCTGGTTACCCCCCTTGAGGGTAACCAAGAAGGCGTCACCGTCGTCCTCCACTGCGACCACATCACCCGGCGAGACACCCAGCACTTCCAACAACTTTTCCCTGTCCACAATACCACTACAGGGAATGCCCACGATAAAAACCTTATCCCGGTTGATCTGGTTCTCTTTAAGCAACTCCACCACTGACCGGGAGTCGCACCCCTTGACTATAATGCCTACCCTACCCTCAACATTTTTGAAATCCAGCAAGTATTTGGAGAGGTTATTGGCACAGAGAGGGTTCCAGACCAACCGGGAAGCCGCCTGCCCGCTTTTCAGAAAACACGGTGTTACACGCAGGCTATCAGAGCCTGTTTCATATCCGATAAAATGAGCGATCGTGCCATCTTCAAATAGTTTCTTAACTCTGGTCTGTACTTCTTCTGAGCTTACTTTCATCTCTTGTCTACCCACCTGTTGGGACCCAGCGCCGTTATTTTATCTGTTATCTCCTTGACCACGGCTGTGAACTTAGCAGCCTCGGCGGCCGATACCCACCTCAGCTGGAACCTTTCTGGTTCGATGCCGATGTACATCAGCAGCCTTTTGAGGACATGCGACCGCCTTCGAGTCAGATAATTGCCCTCTGAATAATGACACTCTCCGGGATGACAGCCGAGTATCATTACTCCGTCAAGACCGTTAGCCAGAGCTCGGATTATCAGTTCCGGGGGCACCCGACCGGAGCACATCACCCTTATCACCCGCACGTCCGTTGGCATCTGGAAACGGGAGACGCCTGCCAGGTCGGCACCGGCATAGGCACACCAATTACAGCAGAAGGCGAGAATTTTCGGTTTAAATTCGGTTTGGACTTCTTTGGTATCCTGCAACTTCATCTCTTTCCGCTCAGGGCATTAACCATGCTTATTAGCTGTGTATCGGTAAAGCCTCTTTGCTGTATCGCCCCGTTAGGGCAAGCCGCAGCACAGAGCCCGCAGCCTTTACACAGGGCAGTATTAACCTCCGAGACAATCTTACCTTCAAGCCCTCTTATTTCAGATTCCTTCAGTTCGATGGCATCAAAGGGACATACCAGGACACAGGTCCCACACCCCTTGCAGATTTTCGGGTCGACTGTAGCTGTTATTGCCTCAACCTTGACCAGGCCTTGTCTCAAAGGAATTACTGCCTCTGAGGCGGCGGCATATCCCTGAGCGATACTCTCCCGAATATCCGCCGGCCACCGACAGGAGCCACTCACATAGATACCATCCATGGGAAATTCAACCGGGCGCAACTTGATATGAGCCTCAAGAAAGAAGCCCCCATCGCCTATCGGCACCTTCAGCATCTTGGAAAGCTCTTCATTATCATCATTGGCAATTAGAGGAGTAGCCAGAACCAGCAGGTCACAGGGAAGCTCCAGCTCCATATCCATTAGTTCATCATATATCCTTACCGACTCAACCCTTTCTGCCCCCATAACCTGCGGGAGGTTACTCGGGGTGTATCTGATAAACCTGACGCCGGCTTCCTTGACTTCTCTATAATACTCTTCAAACTCCACGCCATAGGTCATCAGGTCTCTATACAGCACGTAGACCTTGGCTTGCGGGTTAATTTCCTTCATCAAGGCAGCGTTCTTAATGGCAGTCATACAGCATACTCTTGAACAGTAGGGCCGTTCGGGTATCCGTGCTCCTACACAGTTAATCATCACCACATTCTTGAACTCCTCCAGCTCGCCATCCTTCAACCGCTGCTCCAGATCAAGCTGAGTGAGCACATTAGCTAATTCCCCGTAGCGATATAGCTCCGGCTTGAGCACCTGAGCGCCAGTGGCCACGATAATCACCCCCACCTTAAAGCTGACTTCTTTCCCGCCTTCATCCACGCTGATATCGAAATTGCCGATATATCCGCTGGCAGATTTGACCACAGCCGGCATATGGAGCCTTATCTTGGAGTGGCCCTCCACTGACTTAACTATATTCCCGACCAGCTCGCTGGGGTCTTGATTGATAGGGAAAATCCGGTTGAGTTTGAGCAACCGGCCACCAAGTTCTGGCTCCTTCTCTACCAGGTGCACCTCAAAGCCCTGGTTGGCCAGGTTGAGGGCGGCGCTCATTCCGGCAACGCCACCGCCAATGATCATGGCTGTCGGATACACTTCGGATTTGAATTCCTCCTGCGCATCCAGCCACCGGGCTTTTGCTACCCCCATCTTTACCAGTTCCTTGGCTTTTTCAGTGGCCTCTCCCGGGTTCTGCCTGTGAATCCAGGAACAATGTTCTCTGATGTTGACAAACTCAAACAGGTACGGATTCAGTCCCGCATCCGCACAGGCGTTACGGAATAGCGGCTGGTGGGTTCTGGGAGTACATGAAGCCACTACCACTCGATTGAGGTCATACTCTTTTATGCCATGTTTTATAGAAGATATACCCTCCTCAGAGCAGGTGTACAGGTTAGATTCAGCATGGGCTACGTAGGGCAAGTTCTTAGCGTACTCTACTACCTGGGGGACATCCACAGTCCCCCCGATATTGGTGCCGCAATTGCAGACAAAAACCCCAATACGAGGTGTAATCATTTACTCGTCCTTACTCACAAACTCAGCCGCCCGGGCTGCGGCCGCTGACGCCTGAACCACCGAATCCGGAATATCCTGTGGTGCCTGGCAGAAACCACAGGCAAACAGCCCGGGTATTTCCGTGTCCACCGGGTGAAATAATCTATCCGGAATATGGACAAACTGGTAATCATTAAGGCTCAGGTGCATCATACAACTAATATCTTTAATGCTACCGGACGGAATCATCGCCTGGCAAAGTACAACCATATCTACCTCCATGCTGGTTCTGGTTCTGGAGGTAGTCTCCTCGTACCACAGAATAGGATTCCCGGTATCCTGGTCTTCCGTAACCTTACTGGGTCGGCTTCTGATGTAGGTCACCTTATACTGCTGCTCAGCCCGGGCAATATATTCCTGGAACCTTTTCCCCACCGCTCTCATGTCTGTATAAAAAATGAAGGCTTCTAGATCAGGATAGTGCTCGTTGGCCAGAATAGCCTCCTTGGTGGCATGCATACAACAAACACTGGAGCAATATAGCTTATAATGGGTATCCCGCGAACCAACACATTGAATAAAGGCCAGTTTCTTTGGTGTTTTCCCATCGGATGGTCGCTGCAATTGTCCCCCGGTCGGGCCTGAAGCGCTGATCATGCGCTCGTACTGCATGGCCGTAATTACATTTTTGATTTTGCCGTATCCGTACTCTTCCAGCACCGAGGGGTCAAAGAGGTCAAAACCTGTAGCTAAAATTATTGAGCCTACTTCAACCTCAATAATTCGATCTTGTTGAGAAAAATCGATCGCCCCTGCATCACAGAACTTCATACAAGCTCCACATTTCTTCCCTTCTGACTTAATATAAATACAGATATCTGGATCAATAGTGGCAACGTTGGGCACGGCTTGGGGAAAAGGAATATAAGCGGCTTTTCTCTTAGCTAAGCCGGCTTCAAATTCGCTATCTGTCTTATAAGGGCATTTTTGCATGCACGTACCACAGCCAGTGCATTTCTCTTCATCTACGAACCGTGCCTTTTTCCTGATTTTAACCTTGAATTTTCCGGAGTCCCCAGCCACTTCCTCTACCTCGGAATAGGTCAGAAGCCTGATGTTGGGGTGCCGACTCGCCTCAATCATCTTGGGGGCAAGGATGCACATTGAGCAATCATTGGTAGGGAAGGTTTTATCCAGCTGGGACATTCTACCGCCAATGCTGGGTGTCTTTTCGACAAGGTATACCTGAAACCCCATATTGGCCAGGTCAAGCGAAGACTGAATACCAGCGATACCACCACCGATTACCAGAACAGACTTCTTCGCCAAATTCAATCCTTATAATTAGCGGAAGGCTATATTATCAGCCAGTATGGGCAGCCACGCGAGCCGCCAGAACTATAGCTATTTGTAACAGGACATTATAGCAAGAGCAGAGAAATTTTTCTACCCGACCAGCTGCAGAGCTAATCGTTCGAGAAAAGAGGTACTCCTTCTGGGATTAAGAATGGTTCAGATGTTTCCTATTATTCTGACTCGGAGGCGGAAGTAGACGAGGGAGACATTAGAGCTTTAGTCAAGAGGTAAGTTGCCTGTAGTGCCTCTGTAGGGCAGAGCGGGAAACATTCTTTGCAGTCCTCGCATTCCTTAGAGGCTATCTCTGGAATGAAAATTACCTCTCGTCTTGTTCCTCTGTCGACAAACCCGATGGCGTTCTTCTTCTTGACCTCGGCACAGTATCTTACGCATAGACCACAGAGAATACAAAATGAGGACTCCTTCTCGAAACGGGCTTTGTTTGCTCCATACTCTTGAGCCAAATCCTGCAATTCCGCGGCATCTGGAGCATGAGCTAACATCAGTTCCAGAAGCACTTTGCGAGTCTTATCTACCCTCTCAGACCTGGTCCTTACTACCAAATTTTGTTCTATCGGGTAAAGGCAGGCAGCAACAAGGTTGGCCCTGCCCCGAGCTTCTATTTCTACTGTGCAAATTCGGCAAGCCCCGTAAGGTTCTAATTTCTCATGGTGACAAAGTGTAGGAATAAATATCCCGGCACTTTGCGCTGCCTCCAAAATGGTCATCCCTTCCTCTGCTTTAACTTCCCTGCCATCAATCTGCAAAGTGATTTCACTCATTTTCTTTACTCTTTCTGGCTATCATCCTTGCTTCTTCGGGGATAGGAGACGGAACAGGCTCGCCGGAAATCTTCTTCACCGCACCAAAGCGAGGGGGGCAAGCTTCAAAGCAAGTTCCGCACTTTGTACATTTCTCCTGGTCAATCACATGTATCTGGTTCTTACCACCTGAAATCGCCCCTGCGGGACATTGCCTGAGACAAATCATGCAAGCCTGACACTTCTCGGGGTCGATATAATATGAGATCAGCGCCTTACACACGTAAGCCGGACAGCGCTTCTCCTTGATGTGTGCCTCATACTCATCTCTGAAGTAGTGTATCGTGCTTAGAACTGGGTTAGCAGCAGTTCTGCCTAAAGCACAAAGCGAGGCATCTCTTGTTACCTGCGATAACTCCTCCAAAAGCTCGATGTCGCCCTCTTTCCCTTCTCCTTTACTGATATTAGTCAGAATCTTAAGCATTTGCCTGATACCTTCACGGCAGGGAACACATTTGCCACACGATTCATCGGAGAGGAAATCAAGAAAGTACCTGGCGACATCAACCATACAGGTATCTTCATCCATTACAATCATCCCACCTGAACCCATCATTGAGCCAGCCTTGGCGAGCTCATCAAAATCAACTTTCATGTCTAACTGTTCTTCAGGTATACATCCTCCGGACGGGCCCCCGGTTTGTACTGCTTTGAACTTCTTATCCCCGGGGATACCACCGCCTATCTTATAGATAATGTCTCTCAAGGTTATACCCATGGGTACTTCCACAAGGCCGGTATTATTTACCTTGCCCACCAGGGAGAAAATCTTCGTACCCTTGCTGCCTTGAGTTCCGAGTTGAGCAAACCAATCAGCACCTTTGTTGATAATAAGTGGCACAGTAGCCCAGGTCTCAACGTTATTCAGGCAACTGGGTCTATCCCGAACGCCCTTAATGGCGGTGTGGATATACTTCGGTCTGGGCTCTCCTACCCTGCCTTCTATTGCCGTCATCAGAGCACTCGATTCACCAGAGACGAAAGCACCAGCTCCTCGGTGCACTTTAACAGTGAAATCAAAACCTGAGCCAAAGATATTCTCTCCGAGGAAACCATGTTCCTTGGCTTGCTCGATAGCCGTGCCCACGTTCTCTACTGCCAGGGGATATTCCTGCCGAACGTAAATATAACCCTCGTGGGAGCCGATGGCATAAGCGCCAATGATTAAGCCTTCCAGCACGCTGTGGGGATTACCTTCAAGCACGCTCCTGTCCATGTAGGCCCCAGGGTCACCCTCATCAGCATTGACGATTACATATTTCATATCACCTGGGGCATTCCGACATTCTTCCCACTTTCTCCCGGCGGGAAAGCCACCACCTCCCCTCCCTCTCAGATTAGACTTCTTAACTTCTTCCAATACCTGCTCAGGGGTCATCTGGGAAAGGGCTTTAGCTAGAGCAGAATAACCGCCGAGCGCCAGGTAGTCATCAATGCTCGTAGGATCAATCTCTCCATTGGAACCGAAAACAAGCCGCTCCTGGTTCTTATAGAAGGGAATCTCAGATTCATGAACTACTTTTTCATTGGTGGTGGGGTCGGTATACAGCAAACGCTCTATGACCTTCTCCTCTTTTATGGTCTGGGAGATAATTTCAGGAATATCCTTAGGCTCTATCTGTAAGTAACATATCTTCTCAGGGTGAATAACTATAATAGGGCCTTTCTCACAAAAGCCATGGCAACCAGTCTTCCTGAAGTCTACCTTGCCACTCAGTCCTTGTTTTTTAATCTCCTCCTCAATGCTCGCCGCTACTTCCTCGCTACCGGAAGCATGGCAGGCAGTTCCAGAACAGAGTGTAATACAAGGTTTGTTGGGGTCTCTTTTCGACAGGATGCCTTTCCTGAGTTCTTCCAATTCAGCAGGCGAATTTATCCTTGGCATAACTTTCCCTTAATCATAATTTTTCAACACTTCGTCTACCTGAGCTGGCACTGTCTTCCCGTGATACTTTCCATCGACTACCATCACCGGCCCCATGGCGCAACAGCCGAGGCAGTTAACAGTCTCGAGGCTAAACTTCAAATCCAGGTCCGTTTCGCCAGGTCTGATTCCCGTCAGGTCTTGGACCCTGTCGAGGACGCGCGGCGAACCACGAATGTGGCAGGCAGTACCCATGCATACTTGAATTTCATGGCGCCCTCTAGGAACTAAACTAAAGGCTTTATAAAAGGTAGCTACATGCTGTATCTGGTTTAAAGGCACTTCTAATTTCTTGCTAACCTTGTCTAATGCCTCCTTAGGAAGCCAACGATTTTCGCTCTGAATCTCCAGTAATACTTGTATTAGCGCACTGGAATCGCCCTGATATTTATCTATAATCTGATCGATTTTACCGTTAGAAGTGGTCGCTGTCTTAACTTCTTTTTCTTCTTTCAACTAATCTTCTTCCTGCTCTCTCAATTCAGGCGGGAACAAAGCACTTCTGGATTTCGTCGAACCTGACTAATCCTTCTTTCGCTGAACTATTAAGGTATCTCGATACTTCAGACGGACTTAAGTCTAAAATCTCAGAGATTTCCCCAGTGGAAAGGGGTCTCTCTCGCAAGAGTAACAGAATTTGGCTTATTGTCAATTTATCTACGATCAATTCACGGAATAATCTATCTACCTCTTTACTGGTGAAAAACTTGGCATATTCATCTTCTGTTTCAAAATGCACTCTTAGCCGCTCCCTTTCCACCAGCTTAATGTAGGGGACCAAACTTTTAACCGCTTCAAATTTTAACTTTAATCCATTTCCATCTATTCCTTCGCCTATTCCCAGAGGTCCTAATTCCTTTAGCTTCTTGGTGAAGTCAGTAATAACTTCGGTGAAACGGATTCCTTCAGAGGCAGATACCCATTCAAGCCTTAACCTTTCGGGGTTCACCCCTATCTGTTCCAATAGTTTTTTACATATATGCATCACGCTTAATGCAGCGTAATTTCCTTCCGTAACATAGTGGCATTCGCCAAGCCAACAACCGCCGACAAACACCCCGTCTATTCCGTTTGAGAAAGCTCGGAGTATGAATGCCGGGTCGACTCTGCCGGAGCACATCACCCTTATTATCCTCATATTAGTGGGGTATTGATACCGAGAAACTCCAGCAAGGTCCGCCCCTGCGTAGCAACACCAGTTACACAAAAATCCTAAAATCTTTGGTTCAAACTCGTATCCCATAGCTATTACTCAGCTCCCTCTTAAAGAGCAACCCTACTATGTTCATTAGTGGACTTCTACAAGGGCCGGAACCGCGGCGTCAATTTCAGCAAAGATTTGCTCGTCTGTATAGTGTTTCGCGGTTATAGCCCCCGCTGGACACTTCGCATTACACAGACCATCGCCCTTACAAAGGACAGGTATAACCCTGGCTTTTTTGCCTTGTGGTGTGTCTTGAAACTCAATAGCACCATACTTACAAACTGAAATACAAGCCCCACACGCTATACACTCATCCTCATTTACTTCAGAAATCGCACCGGAGGCGGTGACTGAATCCTTGGAAAGAATAGTTGCCGCCCGGCCGGCAGCTCCGTAAGCCTGGCTAATCGATTCCGGTATATGCTTCGGATAGTGCGCCGTCCCGCACAGGAAAACGCCATCGGCAGCAAAATCAACAGGTCGTAGTTTTACATGGGCTTCCTGGAAGAAACCATCGGGGTTCAGAGCTACCTTGAATAACCGGCATATTTCATTATTGGTTGCCGGAGGAATAACAGCGGCAGCTAGAGCAAGAGCATCGGCATCCAGCGCAATTTTCTTACCTAAAATCGGATCGGTCACGGTAACCCTTAGTATCTGCTTACCACCCTCCTGAGTAGCTTCCACCTGGGGTTTATCTTCCGGCTCATAGCGGATGAACTTCACCTCCCGGTCCGCCGCTTCCCGGTAATAGTCCTCGGCAAACCCGTAAGTCCTCATGTCCCGATAGATAATGTAGATATCCATCTGGGGGTTTATCTCTTTTAGCTTCAAAGCGCAGGTTATAGCATTATTACAGCATACCCGGCTGCAGTAATTTCTGTCTTCGTTTCGGCAACCCACACACTGAATCATCACCAGGCTCTCGGCGTTAACCACCCTGGCTTCCCTTTTGGCGATTTGCTCCTCTAACTCCAGCAGGGTAAATACCCTGTCATCTTGCCCGTAAAGATATTCGGTGGGTTTATATTCCTCAGCACCAGTAGCGATAATGGTTATTCCATGTTTTATCTCCCTGACCCTTCCTCCAGACTTTACCTCGGTTACGAAATTCCCCACATAACCGGAAGCCTCGGGGATGGTAGCATCAGTAGCTACATGAATTAAGGGGTGCTGGTAAACTTTGCGTATAAGATCGCTCAGATAAGCCTGAACATCCATCTCGTCCAGGGTGTAATGAATTCTGCGAGCTATTCCCCCCAAGTCGGTATCCTTTTCCACCAGGTAAACCTCAAATCCCTGGTTGGCTAAGCTCAGGGCACTGGTCATGCCGGCTATACCTCCTCCGACAACTAACCCCCTTTTGTCGACCGGCAACTCAAATTCCTGTAAGGGCTGTAAAAGGGCAGCCCGGGCTACCGACATCCGTACTATATCCTTTGCCTTTCGGGTGGCGGCTTCCTTTTCCCGAGAGTGGACCCAGGAGCAATGTTCCCTTATATTGGCAAACTCAAAGTAATATGGATTAATTCCCCCTTCACGAAGCGTGTCCCGGAATAGCGGCTCATGTGTCCTGGGGGTACAGGCGGCAACAACCACACGA
>Ga0315546_1000822_pt1 | contig 21063 bp, 17 predicted proteins | sample SalMarSW160170MG_FD_203833 | JGI IMG/M metagenome (GOLD analysis project Ga0315546, IMG submission 203833) | Salt marsh sediment microbial communities from the Plum Island Ecosystem LTER, Massachusetts, United States - Salt Marsh Sediment SW1601-170 ...
CCGCTCGATAAATTGATGCTCGAAACAGATTGTCCCTATATGTCACCTGAGCCGATGCGAAAGCAGAAGATAAACGAGCCCGCTCTTCTCATCCACACTGCAAAGTTTCTCGCCGACTTAAGGCAAATGCCTCTCAACGACTTCACCGCCGCCGTAACCAAAACATCCGAAACCTTCTTCAATCTGCATACTTAGCCCGCACATTTATCAGGACGCACTCTTTTATTCCAAATCAAACTGGCTGTTATCTATCGGCTCGAACCACCCTAACATCATATCTGCGGATTTAACGCCATAAGCATTAACGCCTTCAAAATCTGCCATTTCCCTTGCGTCGATATGTCCGTCAGTCCATCCGATATTTGCTCTACCGCGATGCCTGAAGTGAATGGACGGCGATGCATATCCCCACTCGACGCAGGGCTCACCATTAACCACAAAATAAGGCGGTTCGGCGAAGGAGTATTCTAAATAATAAGGCCGCCCATTATCCAGCTTGGCCATCGCAGTATCCGCAAACATTAATGTCTTGGTTGGACACCTGACCTCGAAATCTCTTGTAGTAATCCTGCACAGTTCGTCTTCATAACTCCCCTCCCATACACGTGAGCCGATATACGTCATATTGTATCCATAACCGCCACAGCCATCTTCGAAATCCCAGTCCCAGGGGTCTCCCTTGCGAAAATTGACTTTCTTCGGACACTCTTTCACACTGCCATCAGCTAAATACCCTGCCAACGGGCCTCTGAACGTATCAAACGGTTCCTCGATACTATCCCGTAAGCCATGCCAACGGTTCTTGTTCTCGCTGAAAATATCAGTGGCGGCAGGTACATAACTGCCGTTGTTCTCAGTCGCATAACCAATATTAGCCAGAAAAAGCTGGCGGATATTGCTCTTGCAGACCGCCTCTTTGCCCTGTGCCCTCGCTGCCGTTAACGTCGGCATCAAAATGCCCATCAAAAGAGCAATGACCGCTATGACGACCATCAGTTCAATCAACGTAAACGCTTTTTTCGAATCGGTACACATCTGCCTAATCTCAATATAAGCAGGATTATCTTATCAAGACTGCCCTCCCGCCAACCACTGGCGGGCAAATACAGCAAAATCCAGCAGGTTTATAATGTCATCGGCCGGCTTGGAAATGTCGCATCGACCGTCCCAATTTTCATCGCCAGGTTGACTCAACCACGCCTGAACCAGAATAGACAAATCAACATAGCCGACATTGCCACTCTGGTCGAAATCCGCCGTCCTCATGTGCAGAACGCCTATGGCGTCCAAATCAAAACCTGCTGAGCCCGTTGTAGGATACGGGTCGTATATAACATCGCCCGAAGTATCGAAATAGCTGCCATCACCAACAATGTCGATTATACGAACCCACCTGACGTTATCGGTATCAAGCAATCCTGAAGTATTTTTTAAGAAAGCCAAATCAAAAGGCGTGCCGTATCCCTGCCTGTACTTGCCTGCAAAACCACCTATATCAGCCGGTTCAACAGTGTCATAACTACCCACAGAACCTTCCGTAAGAGAGTCGTTTATAAAACGGAAAAAATTCTCTCCATCGCTGGAAACCTCCACATAAGCAAGCTCTAGAAATGTATTGCTAAAGCTGTTCTCAAATACTGCAAAATCATAACCTTCGCCGTCACCAATTCCGCAGTCGAAAGTTAAAGTGATTTCCCCTCCACGACCCAAAGATACGATATCATACGAAGTTCCCTCTGCCTTACCCATCGCCTCCCCCGGTGTCTGCCAGTCATCGTTGCAATCAGCACCGACAATATAGTCTTCCCAGCCGCTGGCCCATCCGATGATATTGGCATCATCCATATAGACCGCAGTCGAGCCCGGTTCGCCCGCCGCCGGCGCATATCCGCCAAGAGCGATCGTATCTATCACAAAACACGCCGGCGTATTCATCCCCCAATCGCCCGTATCACTTGAGCTGAGGGAAAACTCAAGTTTATTGATAACACCCAATGAACTAAGCTCAACGTATTCCCACGTATCGACGATGTAATCATCGTTGTTATCTTCAAAGCGAAAGTCGGCCAAGTAAAACTCCACGCTGCCGACCTCTGCGTCGCAGGCATCTCTACCGGTGATAGTCAGAAGAAACCAGTCAGGGTCGTTGCCGCCTTCGCCGCCGAACTTCTTGGCAAATGCATCGCCGTTCAGCATCGAATAATATGCATAGTTACTGTTTGTAACATACAAACCGTCTATCTCAGCAGCATTAAAAGTAATAGTTGGCAGCTCATACCAGCCGACATATCCCACGCCATAATTGGTTGAATCGCCTTGGCCCGACCCGGTGATACAATTGTATAGACCTGCGAATCCGCTTGTCGTCGTGTCCGTAATATTCGAGTAGGCGAATCCGTCCCAGTAGTACCAGTCGAAATCATAATTGTTATTGAAAAATGAACCTCCGCTGATAAAACCTTCCGAACCGTCCGAGCCATCCCAGTAAGACTCTGCCGGCAAGTTCAAATCTTCAAAATTTGCAATATCATAAGCGTTTACAACATTTGCCGGTCCCCAAAAAGCCATCAAATAAATTATGCATCTAAACTTCCTCAATCCTTTCAAAGCCATATTTCTTTTTTTCCTTTCGTCCTTGGCCCGTCATGCGCGGGCACTTAAAACAATAAAAAAACCGCCGTTCCCGCGAAGGAAACGGCGGCCTTGTCTGTCAACAACCCAAAAGTCAATTAGCTGGTCTGTTTAAGTTTAACAGCAGCTATATCCGGGCACAAAGACTGCACTGTGTTCCGAATCGCGAGAACACTTCTGCTACTCTGCGAAGTAGCTTCGCTACGTAGCACGAGTATGCGAAACCAACTACAGGCAGGTTTTCTGACTTGCGCCTTACCTCGAAGCTCCTTCCCATCCACAAATATTTTCATAAAGGACAGTGGAACAAATGCCTCTCGGATTTCCGATTTATATCGGAGCAGGCGCTCACAGCGGCGCGACCGTCGCGGCTTCTTACCGCGTTCCCGTTTGACTATCACAAAGCATACTGTTTTGAGACCTGCAGTCAGACTATATCATTTTCAAAGAGCTTATCAGACATAATCTTCAGATGCTTACTAACAGTCAAGCAAAAAAGAAATTTTTTTTATCTGCTCATATAAATCGCTTCTCTTTGATACTAAAACGACAATCTCTTTCGCTGCCGCAGTAGTCTTGGATTTCTATATTCGTGCTGTCATCATCTTGTGAAGTCCTTATCTGTCATTCGATGCCGCTTCTGCTCATCACCCGAGGCAGCTTTTCATTATGTGGAGCAAGCTTTTATATTTCTTTTGTCCCGGCTCTTTTTTTTGAGCTTTGTATATGCTTGATATGGCAGAGAAACAAAATTTCTTAGAACCAATCGCTACAAACAGCATAAGTCATATAGGTGCTAACAGATGTTCTTAATCTAATGTTAAAATGGGCAATTTGTGCTTGAATCAGCCCGTAAAAATGGGCTATAATAAGTATATGCTAATGGATTTCATATCACTTGTTTTACGCATTTCGCTTGTCGCAGCGATATGGATTTCTCTATGGCGGTTTGTGAAACCCAGAACACAATCTATGCGCCTTTTAAGAGCCGCACTGCTCGTGCTCTGTCTGTTAGGTATTATGATAGTATTAAGAGTTACAGGCGGTAATTAACCGCCTGTGGGCATCCCACTCTCATCTCTTAAGGCATGCTCGCCGCAGATTCAACCGTATTTACCTCTACTATGTGTTGCAATTCCACGGCGAGGAATTCTCACTACTAAGCTAAAGAAAATCTCTTTCAAGTAATCTCTGCGCCACAGCAGATTACTTGACTGCCCCCAGAAAAAAAGTCCCGGCTCGCACTAATGCTTAGAGGGCAGCAACAAAGAAGAATTTATGCGACGGCTTTCTTCCTGTAGAATAACCAGAGAATAACGCTCAAGGCAATCAGACCTACAAGCCCATTCTCTCCCAATGAGGTAATCAATTTGGTCAGGTTGGGAATAATCCCGCCAAAAAACGGCACCGTCGGCCCGAAAAGGATTTCAATTATAATCCCAAGGGCTACCAGCAGCAGAAATATTTCCGTAACCTCACCAAGCCACCTTTTCAGTTCTTCCAAAAAATGCATCTTTAACTCTCCTAAAATAAGTTGAAAAATTAGAAACACTTAACGCATTTTAACACTAAACACTTTATTCGGACTATTCTTTTAACTTTCTTTAATAATTATCACCGCACGCGAAATGCCCGAACTCCCCGCACGCGAAATGCAAAAAATAATATTTAAATACCCTGATAAACGTGTCGCATAAACCGCATTATCAGTATTGATATCGCTGCTTATAGTGACTTTGCGACCGCCCGTATGAAAATACAAACACGGCTACTCTGCGTATATAAACTTTATCTGTCCTTTGAAAAAGTGTCGTTTTACGAAATGTTATACAAATTGCCCGACTTTTAAATTAACCGCCTTCGGCGGAAATTCTTTAGACACAGATTAACACTGATTTACACGGATTTATATTTTTATATCTCTGTGTTCTCTGTGACCTCTGTGGCTAATACAAATTCCTATACATTTGAATTACTGCCTCAAATGAATAACGATGCCCGTCAATATCAAAATGACAATCAAACAAACCGCAATGGAAATCAGGAACACCCACACAAATCGCCTGTTCTGCCTGGAGATGATATACTTCAGATACCTGTCACTCGTGGCAAAGGTGCGGCTCATCTGCATGATACTATCCGTTTGGCCGATGGTGCTCTCGTTTAGTTTGTCCAGTGTCTGGTTAAACTTGTTAAGACCCTCTGTCATTTGCACGTCGGTGTCGGCTGCAGCAGCGAGCTGATGGTCGATATCAATCAGGGCATCGCTTTGCTTGGCCGTCTCGGTCGGAATCTTTTCCACAACATCTATAAACTGCTGATTCTTAACAGAGGCCGCCTTTAGCTGCTCGATGAGCTGCTCGGTTATCTGCTTTTGATTTTCAACGACTGCGGGAAAGCTTTCGAGCAGCCGGGGCAATCTTTCAATCCGGCTCATCAAATCCTCATGCTGAGCTATCTGCCGATTCAGGTGTTCGTTAATCCCCTGCAATTGTTCGACAAGTTTATCAAAACCGGCCTGCAGCTTCTCCAGCGATTCGCGTTTATCCTTTGGCGGCACCGTCTTGACCAAAACCTGGCCGCTCTCGGCGCCGTCCCGCAGGGGCTGCTCATCGAACGATTTCACCGCTTCCGGCTCCTGGCTAATTAGACCCTCATCATCTAACTGTGGCCGACCTTCCGCAGGCCCGCGTATCTTGTGGGCTTTCAGCCAGGTGCCCGCTTGTTTCCATAAATCTTTTATCGCCATTTGCAAATCCCTAAACTTCCGCTGCCGGAACAATATTGTGTTCGGTAACCGGTGAGCATCTAATTGGTGAGTGAGAATTAACCATTTAACCGATTACCATTTAACTACCATTCTCTGTCCGATTTTTCACATTAGATACTTTTCCTTCTGTAATTTCAAGCTATTTTTGTTATCATAATCCCGACGATTTTGTTTAAAACGACAGGTGAGCAAATGAAACTGGTTACATATTCGAGAAATCAGTCGATATCTTGTGCAATACTTGCCTGCGAAGGGCTGATTGACGTCCCTTCTATTTGGCCCGGCCCCAATCCGCCTCACAGCATTAGAGAAATCCTCGAAAGAGGCCCGGATTGTCTCAGCCGCCTCGCCCAATTGGCCGATTCATCAGACATCTTAACCCCTACCGATTCAGTCCGTCTTCTGGCGCCAATTCCTCGGCCGGGCAAAGTTATTGCACTCGCCGGCAACTACTCAGAGCACATAAAGGAGGCCGGCCTCGCTCTTGGCCTGTCGGATTCGCCGCGAAATACCACCGTCCCCAGACCCTTTATTATGCCATCCACTGCCGTCATAGGACCCGATGACGAAATCCCCTGGCCGGCTTACAGTGAGCAGATAGATTATGAAATCGAGCTTGCAGTCGTAATCAGCAAAAAGGCCAAATATATTTCGCCGGAAAATGCACTCGATTACGTCGCCGGCTACACCATCGCCAACGACGTCTCCGCCCGCAGCGTAACCTTCAAAGCTGCCAGAGCCCAGCGTCCCTGGGACGAATTTTACGACTGGCTCAACGGCAAATGGGCTGATGGCTTTTGCCCGATGGGACCTTATCTTCTCACCTCTGATGAGGTCGATAACATCCAGAACCTGAAAATGACCTTGAAGGTCAATGGCAAAATCCGCCAAAACGCAAGCACCTCGCAGATGATTTACCCTGTAGCCGACATCGTCTCTTTCTTAAGCCACATAATGACGCTCGAGCCCGCCGACATCATCGCCACAGGGACTCCATCGGGGGTTGCTATGGCCACCGGCAAATTCCTCCAGCCGGGCGATACTATCGAATGCGCAATCGAAAAGCTCGGCACCCTTACCAACACGCTCGGCCAAAGGCCGGAGCAATTCTATCAGCCCCTCGCCTAACCAAATCGCCTATAAGTAGCACGGGCATCCTGCCCGTGCCTGCTATCGCTTATCCGTAGCACGGGCATCCTGCCCGTGCCTGTTGTGGTTTGCACTCACCTGTCCTGAGCTAAGTCGAAGGAGGCACGGATCAGCTCGTAGCACGGGCATCCTGCCCGTGCTTTACAATACACTCAAAAGCGAAAATGTCATAATTCTGCTCCCTTGTGCCCCTCTACCCCTCTGTGTCGGAGCTTGTCCCGCCGTAGTTTTAACGAAGGCGGATGCCTTTGCGCCTTTGCGGCCACATTTCGTGTTAAAATAGGTAAAATTTTAGGGGTGTTTTCAACCAAAACCACTGGTAGCTGCACGTAAAAATCCAAATTTTTAAAATTTTTTTATCCCCTTTTCTCACAATACTTTAATCCCGTTCATCCTGTCAAAAAATCTCCAATCTTCATCAAATTCGCGCAGGTTCGCCCAATTATAGAAGGCCGCATTTGGCCAGAATACAGAAGTCAGAAAACGGAAGACAGAAGAAAGACGATGGACAATGGATGATAGAAGATGGACGAATAAAACGAGATTCTACATTCTAAATTCTCAATTCTAAATTCTTCTTCGCACAGGGGGTTGGGTCATCAAACTCGTGTTAAACATCCCGGATTGGCCGCAAAAGTCATTTATCTTTTTATTACTTTTATATCGCAGGTTTCGCTTCGGCTATTCGTTTCGTCGTATCCCCCTTTCTCTGGGCAAATTTGCCATTGTTGACCCGGAGGATTACGAGCGTCTGAAAAGATACAAATGGTATGCCCGCGAAGGCCCAACCACCTTTTACGCAGTCCGTTACATATCGATGTTCGAAAAGCAGGACAGAAAAAACGCATATATGCACAATCTCGTCATCGACATCACTGACGGAATGTTTGCCGACCACATCAACTATAATGGCCTGGACAATCGAAAGGCCAATCTTCGTCCTGCGACTCACACCCAGAACGTCTGGCATAGAAGGAAGTTCAGGTCGAATTCGAGCTCGAATTACATCGGCGTTAACTGGTCAAAGAACTGCAAAAAATGGCGTGCCAGAATTCGTTATAAGGGCAGGCGTTTTTCTCTCGGCCTGTTCACCTCCGAAATCGCCGCCGCCCGTGCTTATGATGCCGCAGCAATTAAATATCATAAAGAGTTTGCTGTTCTAAACTTCGACAAATGAAAATACTTAGCCCTCGATTTCACTACATATTTTTTGCTGATTCCCAATAATATCTATAGGTTTCGCAACAAGTATTTAAAATAGAAAGCAAAAATACTCTTGACTAATCATCAACACAACAGTATAGTTGTGTTGTGATACCAGATTTCGTAGATATTGGCGGGCCATGGAAGGTTTTGCCTCCTGGAGTACACAATGCAACACTCGAAGAGGTCGAAACTCGCTTTGCATCATCTTATCATAGGAAACGCCTATTTGCTGGATTTAAAGAAGGTGTCTTAGCTCTACGTAAAGCTGGATGTCGAAAAATCTTTCTTGACGGAAGTTTTGTTACTGAAAAACCTTTTCCCTGTGATTTTGATGTCTGTTGGTATGCTATGGGAGTAGATGTTGCAAAATTAAATCCTGTTTTCCTTGACTTTTCTGAAAATCGCAAAAAACAAAAAGAGTATTTCCACGGAGAATTTTTCCCTTCCAATTTTCTTGCAGATGGGAAGCACCTATTTCTTGATTTTTTCCAAATCGACAAAGACACGGGAAACGCGAAAGGTATTATCTGTATAAAATTCCAAAAGAATTGACGAAAAGAGGTATTGCCAATGATAACTAATGAAAGACAATATCGAATAACAAATGCTCAACTAGAAAAATTCCGAAAAGCAATTGACGATTTTGATATCAAAGCCGTTATTAAACAAACAAAGTCCAAATTTCTGGCAAAGGCAGAATTAGATGCACTGCATAGTGAATATGAAAATCTTTCCATGCAACTCCATGAATACGAGGCATTGAAATCAGGAACTGTTGAAATATTAAAGGCATCAAGCTTGGAAGAATTACCAACAATTCTTATCAGGGCGCGCATTGTCAAGGGGCTTTCACAACGCCAGCTTGCAGAAGCTATTGATTTGAAGGAACAGCAGATTCAAAGATATGAAGCAGAGGAATATGCTTCTGCGAATTTGCCTCGACTCACTGAAGTAGCAAAAGCGCTTGGCCTAAACATAAGCGAGGTTGCTGAATTCAGAGCGACACCACAAAGACCTTTTAATGTAGGCAAAAATAAAGATGGTTTAGCCTGGGATCAATTCCCGATTAAGGAAATGTACCGCCGCAATTGGTTTGAGGAATCACCCGGTTCTTTGGAGGAGGCCGTGGCCAATGCTGAGGAACTTGTAAAGAAATTTGTGAAAGGTTCTCTTGAGCCAGTACAAGCGCTCGCACGTCAGCGTGTACGCTTGGGAGGTAATGTAAATCGCTATGCTCTTCTTGCATGGCAATGTCGAATTATAACTCTCGCTAATAAACAGAAGTTAAAAAACAAATATAAACAGAATACAATTACCAAAAAGTGGTTAACCAAGCTTGCGCAATTAAGCTGTGTAGAAGAATGGGAGAAAAAAGTCATTGAGCACTTACGAGATTGTGGGATCCGGCTCGTTGTGGAATCTCATTTACCTAATACTTATCTGGACGGTGCTGCAATTTTACTTTCTGATGGTTCACCAGTAATCGGGATGACGCTACGCTACGATAGGATTGATAACTTTTGGTTTGTTCTTTTCCACGAGCTTGTCCATATAATGAAGCACCTGCATAAAGGCAATATAGAAAGCATATTTGACGACCTTGATGTGGAAGCTGGAGATATTGAGAGGGAAGCAGATGAGCTAGCGGGCGAAATCCTTGTTCCTGAAGACAAATGGAATACAGCTTTGTCCCGTTATTTGAGAAGTGAGGATTCAATCAAAGATTTCGCGAAAGAATTAAGCATTCACCCGGCGATAGTTGCAGGGAAAATACGAAGAGAAGCGAAAGACTATATTATTCTTACAAATATGGTCGGACAGGGTGAAGTAAGAAAACATTTTCCGAGTGTCTACTTTTATTAATATAGGGGAACATAATGAGCTTTAACCATACCCACTATCTTCCATGTCTTCGATGGAAACAAGGAGAGTATCAAGCCGTATCGCGATTACCAACCAAGACAAAGCGTGTATTTACTCCATTGATAGAAATTCCAGGGATTGGATATGACTTCGAAAATGAAACAAAAGCGAAAACAATAGATGAACATTTAGCTCTGTTTGCAAAAAGAGTTCTTGAAAAATGGGGCAGACAACTTTGTTTTGTTGATTTAAATCTCATCGGGCCTAATGAACGTATGGCTACAGGAGTTCATCCAGTGCGTTTTATATTCAATATACTTCGAGAGAGGATATGTTCAGCCATATCTGTAACTGGATTAGATAGGAATAATGCTTATCAGCAAGAAATCAGAAATATTATAACTCAGAACAAATCTGGTGTTTGCCTAAGAATAAAAATAGAACAAGCTGCAAAAGTATCGCTCAAGGACGACCTTGATTCTCTTTTGTCGAGATTGAAGGTTAAACCAGAAAACTGCGACCTCATTATTGATTTAGGTGCACCAAATTTTATTCCTCTTGAAGGATTTTCTAAAGCCATTTTAACTATTGTGGGCTCTTTTCCTTATTTGGATGACTGGAGAACCTTTACAATTCTGGGCACCTCTTTTCCGAAAACCATGACGGGTATTAGAAAGGGAGGTGAAATTGTTCCTCGTTATGAATGGAAATTATATAAGATTTTGATATCTCGTTTCAGAGAAGCAGAGTTACGGCTCCCAGCTTTTGGTGACTATGCCATTAATCATCCTGAGATTCCTGAACTTGATTGGAGAGTGGTAAAGCCTCCAGCAACAATAAGGTATACTATTGAAAATGGCTGGTACATTGTAAAGGGGGATAATGTTAGAGATTATGGTTATAAGCAATATCACCAACTGAGCCAAATTGTTTTGTCTTCTCGTTATTATTACGGATCGGCCTTGTCATGGGGAGATAGTTATATACAGACGTGTACAAATAGGAGTGCTAAAACCGGTAACCTTTCTACATGGCGGCAGGTTGGTACAAACCATCATATTGTGAAGGTAATTCAGGACATCGCCAGTTTTTACGCCTCTTGAAACACTCTCTGACAAATTTTCGTAGTTCGCATACATTAAGTTTATCTACCAGATACTCATACAGTATTGCTCGCGGTTGGCGAAGTATTCTTTTAGGTACTTTATTATTCTGTAATATTTCTATCACTTCATTACGCCATAATAATTGTGCTATAGATATTGGATCGACATCTTTATTCCTCTGAGCCTTACGAATTGTATCAAAGTACACAGTGCCTCTTGATCCCTTCACAGAAGCAATTACACCCCACCATCTTGGAATGTGGTTTTGGATAGAATTAATGTGACGCTCACCAATAACTATAGAAATCTTATCAAAAACTGCATTATATGATTTGACTTGCTCCTTAAGCCTACGGAGCGAATCGTTGTTGCTCTTAATCTCATATCCAATAAGGTGACCATTAATTACAGCAATATCGGCCCGGCATTTTCCATGATTTAATCCGAGCTCATCGAGCACAAGTGTGTCTTTTTGAGCATGTTGCCGTCGTAGTTTTTTTCTATGAAAGTTTTGTCTGATCTCTAAATCATTCATAACTTATTAATTCACTAATAAGCCGATAAACTTTTAAATAATTATTCACAAACCCAAAATTGAAAAGGGGAAAGTGCTTCTTTTAATACAATCCCTTTCATACTATGTATTTCAGTTTTGTCGGCTAATATCTTGATTTTACACCAATAAATACACTATGAAAATTGATTATTTTTTATTTTAATATGTAACTTAGTGCACTCAGGCAAACCAAGCACAAGAAACCCCGCAGTTCCCTGCAGGGCTTTTCATTTCAATTAGTTAAATTTTACCCGCCGCTCTGTTTGGCGGACTATCCGCTGGTTTCTAATAATATTTATCTTTTATTTTCACTCCAATAAACACAGCCAAAATCACAACAGCCACAACAATAAGTATCCAACTAAAAGTGCTCAATAAAAGCATATTAAGCCTCCTTTCTATTAATCTTACCTGTTTATATCAACAACTCTCATAAAGCTAAATTTCAATCAAACGGCAACTCTCTCACACTAACTTGCACCTAAGCAAGCCCACCAAACGCGTGCTGGCGAGGTACCCGCAATTCCCAGCAAGTCAAAAGACTCACTTTGAGTTCCCAATCAGCTTTTAGTTTGACCAATCCACCGATAGATTGTTATTGCCTCATCGCTTGCTTTTACATCGCCAATTTGAAGGTCCCGGCCGAGAAGGTACTGAACTTCCACGCACTCAGGCCAGTCCTGAAGGCAGTGCGCTATTGCGCTATCAGTACTGTAATAATCTCCGCCGCCTCGGCCGTATGACGTACCGAACTTTTTTTCTAACACTTCTAAAATCTCGGGATTCCGTTCTCTTAACCGGTTTACAATCTGATAAGGGAGCCAATAACAATTTAGCCTTTCTTGCAGAATCTGCCCAATGGCCTCCCGAAACTCCTCAAATCTCGGCATTTTTTTCTCCTATAAATTGCTCTCTATTCTACCAGCCACTTATCTACCCAATCTCGCAATTATCTTCAAAGCAAATTCCGCGTCAACCTTATATAATGGAAGGCCGGACGCCTGACAAGGCGGGGCAGTTCTACTGCCCGGTGGACGAGACGAAGACTTGGCGCACAAACCACGTTTGGAGCACATGGCTTTGTCGAGAACACATCCCGGCCAAATTCTCTGTGTTTTCTGTGACCTCTGTGGCTAAAAAAATCAGTGAAACTTGCCCGCCGCTCCGTCTGGCGGAATCATAAATCGAAAATCGACAATCGTAAATCTCAAATCTTCTACGCACTTTTATGGTCGATAAATCCTTCCAGTTTTCGCGCTCGCACCGGGTGCTGCAGTTTCCGTATCGCCTTTGCTTCTACCTGCCGGACTCGCTCGCGCGTAACCTTGAAAATCCTGCCGACCTCTTCGAGCGTATAAGTATACCCGTCGCCGATTCCGTATCGTAACTTTATAATCTCACGCTCGCGGTATGAAAGCGTCTTGAGCACCAGGTCAATCCTCTCGCTTAGCATCCCCTGCGTAGCCGACGACACCGGCGAATCCACCTCATCGTCTTCGATAAAGTCGCCGAAGTAGCTGTCCTCGCTTTCGCCGATAGGCCTGTCCAGGCTAATCGGATGTTTGGATATCTTCAGCACCCTCCTGGCCTCTTCAACCTCCATACCCGCCTCTTCTGCTATCTCTTCTACCTTCGGCTCTCTGCCGAACTTCTGGTGCAGGACCTTGCTGGCCGTCCGCAGCCGGCTCATCGTCTCTATCATATGCACCGGGATACGAATCGTTCGTGCGTGGTCGGCTATCGACCGGGTAATCGCCTGACGAATCCACCACGTCGCATACGTGCTGAATTTATATCCTCTGCGGTGCTCGTATTTATCCACCGCCCTCATCAGCCCGGTATTGCCTTCCTGAATCAAATCCAGAAAGCTCAGGCCTCTGCCGCGATACTTCTTGGCGATGGAGACAACCAGCCGCAGGTTCGCGCTTGACAGCGTGCGTTTTGCATTCTCGTATTGAGTAAAGACCCTGTTCATCGACCGCAGCCGTTTATCAAGCTGTTTAGGCCTTTCCACAACCAGGTTCTGGAGCCCCTCGAGCTCCTGTTTCATACTTTCGATATCCTCTTCTGTAACCATCCCATTTGGCCCCTGCTCTATACTCTGCTGTAGCTGGTGCATTTTCTGGCTGATGCCTTGCAGCTTGTTTTTCATTGATTGAATTCTGCTGGTTCGCAGGCTGAGCTCTTCGAGCAGGGTGGCGATTTTTCGCCTGTTTCTATGCAGCTGTAACAATACTTTTTTGTCCGGCATATCGCCGTCTGTTTTCAGCGCCTTTTTAAAATATACCTGGTTTGCCTTAAGAAGTTTATCAGCCGTTTCGACGTTTTGTGATACTCTTTTTTTAATTATGCCTTTTGTGAGGTATTTTTCCGTTGTGGTTTTGATGGTCCTGTCGAACGACAGAATCCCATCCTGCACCTGCTGAATTATTTCGATAGCGTTTCTGGCGCAGTAGTCTGACTGGAGCATTTTTCTCCTGAAAGCCATCCTCGCTATCTCGATTTTCCGCGCAAGATTGATTTCATCCGTCCTCGTCAGCAGCGGAATCTGTCCCATTTGCGTCAAATACATCCTGATTGGATCGTCGATGCGGCGGGAGACCTCGGGGCCGACGAGATCCCTTTCGAGGACTTCGTCATCCTTCAGCAACTGCTCCTTTCCCTGGTCATCCCCGCCTAAAACGACCTCCGTGTCTTCAAATTCCTCGTCGGCCTCCGCCGCCTGCTGAACCTCGACATCATCCTGCTCAAGCAACTTGATGCCCATCTCGTCAAACGTAGCCAAGATGCCGTCCAGATGAGCCGAGCTGACAATCTCGTCAGGCAGGCCTTCGTTCATCTCCTCGTAAGTGAGGAAGCCCCTTTTCCGGCCTTTGGCAATGAGAGATTTAATCAGCTCGTCAGCAGATTTGGGCTTTGCAGGCAGCGATGGGGCGGCATCGACTTCTATTTCAACCTCAGGTTTCTTTTCGTCTTTTTCTTTTCTTTTCCTTGCCACGATTGGCGGCCTCCCAAATAACAATTTATTATTTATGATTTACGATTTTTTAGTCACGAATTCATGGAGATATTTAACCGCAGATTAACGCGGATTTACACGGATTACTTTTTTAGACACGGATTTCTCTGATTTTTATTAGCCATAATTTCACACGAATATTCTGACAGGATAACAGGATTATCTTGTTAATCCCGTCTAATTAAAAATAGTTGGCTTATATCTATATTCCATATTGATTATTACTGTTAAATAGCGTTTTTAGTTCAATTTTTGTTTTGCCACAGATTTCACTGATTTCTCTGATTTTTATTAGCCACGAATTCACCCGCCCACGGGCGAGGTCTCGCCACCATCGGCTTCGCCGATAGGCGGGAAGGCGGACACGAATTTCCAATAATTATTTATTAGCCACAGAGTACACAGAGTTCACGGAGAAATTTAGCCACGAAGGAACAAAGAATTTTCACTAATTCACTTATCAATTGAGCAACGAAATAGTTCATAATTAATAGTTCAGGGTTCGTAGTTCATTGTTCATTGTTCATTTTTTATAATCGGCGGCGATTTATTGCATTGGTCTTATTTCCTCAGTTTCTGCAATGGAACCAAATTCCCGGATTTGTCTTTATACTTCCAAAATCTCCAGCCATTCACGGCTCCCTTATCTAATATAGCTTGACCTGCTCCAGAAGGTGTATCATACATATTATTTTGAAACTTTATTCCTCCATTTCTTTGAATCCATGCCGTATACTCTTTTCCCTTGTATTTTGCGTAAATCACTTTTCCTGTCGGAAATTTACCTCTAAGCGGCCGGTCTATTAGTTTGGTTCTGCTGGTTACTTTTTTTCTTTTCTTTTTTACAGGTTTCCCACTGCCCAATATTTCTTCTATTACTCTTTTTGTATCTTCTGTTAGCAGTCTTTTTAATTGAGGCCTTAGGTTCTTTGAGCGTTTAAGTTTTCCTTTTTGTTTATTCCCGCTTGGTTCAGATATTCTCACTAATAATGCTTCAATCTCCCGCAAATGGTCTATTTTGCGAATCAAGTAGAGACTAAAGTAGTTCCATTTACCTTTATGCTTATCCTTGAGGTGCTGATTTATGCGCTTGCGGAAATCAGTTGCCAATCCGATATAGTAAAGCTTTTCTCGTCTATAAAGCGCATAAACTCCGTAGTTGCCTTTGATCATATCAGTAATTTGCTTTCTGTGCCGTTCAAAAACCGTGCTGCTGACTTTTTCCAAATACCCTATCACAATCGGCCGAGATTTACGGCTTTCTTTCTTCATTTTTCCCTCAAACATGAATTAAACCAAACGCTTCTTCTGCAAACTAAATCAACCTTTAAAAGTCCTCACACCTATTCAATATTCAATCTTCTGAAACTTTATCTTTTTCTCTTCATCAAAATAAAATTCATACCAAGTTACTGGTTGACACTCATCCTTGTATCTTTTGTTAAAGCTTGGAAGTATGTGTTGTTTCAATTCATCTGCATAAGATACATCAGGAATGCTTGGAACCACAATTATGGGTTGAATATTCTCTTTGGAAGTCCCACACAAATACTCCCGACACCACTTTATGTACCGTTCTAATTGCCTGTGAATTCCCGTATCTGGACTAGCTTTTAACTCAATAACTCTAAACTCTCTTTTTCCTTGATTCGTTACTGTGAAAATATCTATCTTCTGCATACCCACGCCACAATAAAACTCATTTCCAAGCCATATTATTTCATTGCTTTTCCCACAAATCTCTGCAAAGACAGAATTGTCAAGGTTAGGGAGACCCGCATTTTCTGTAAAATATGCCTGCAAATAAGTCTCTATTTTTCGCTTTTTATAAAGCATCTCTTCAATGTCAGGCACCTCAGCCTGAGATGTATCGTATATCTTTTGCTCAGAATCTACACCGACAATCCTTCCATCCTCCCAAGTGAAGCTTTGAGACGTGTCAATTGGTTTTTCGCTATTATTCTCCCGAACAAGTCTAATAAGTTTATTGGATTCTTTCAAAGTCACAGGACTACATCCTCTACCACCCTTCAATTTCCTATAAATCAAACTCCAAATAATATCTCTTGGATTATCCGGTAGTTTTTCCAATGCTTCCCATTCACTAACTGGATTTGGATATACTTCGTCTGGCTCAATTAAAACACGATAAAGAAGCTTTTTACCCAATGTACCTTCACAATCGTTATCCTTGTCGTAGTACACAATATGTTTACCAGTAACATTATTTGTGTTCTCTTTTATTTTGAAGATCCCATAAAACCCGACTCCTTCATGGTAAAATAGTATCTTATCCCCTGTTCTGACCCTCTTAATATCTGCAAGAAGAGAAATATTCCAAGCCTTCTTGCCTGAACTGGTTCCTGCGAACATATATTGTAGATGCGCAGCAAATGTATCTTCATTCACGATAAAAACATGGGTGGTCATTCATTTCCTTTCACTTTTTCTTGAATAAGAAAACATATTCGTGCTTGAATATGTAGAATCCCCCTACAATTGCACGGTATCTCCACAACTCTTTCTGATTTCGCTTGCCAAAGGTTTCTTCAAAGTTTTTGACGACTATGCTTTTCAAAATAAAACCTCTTTTGATAATTTTCTCCATTGTTAAAAATCCCAATGGTATCCACTCGCCTTTGGAATATTTATCCCCAATAACAAGTGCAAAATATCTATTCTTATCCAAAATTTTTGAGGCGCGATCAACAACAGTGCCCATCTTTTCGAGGAAATCGTTTACAGACCGTGCATTCGATAAATCTCTCTGGTCTTTGCTGAATTTAATAATATCAAAATACGGTGGGTGCATTATTAATAATTGGATGCTTTTTTGGCCATAAGATTTTAAAACGCTCTCATAATCAACCTCAATACTGTTGCCTGCTATTGCTTCATTTATGGTATTAAACTTATTCGTCTCCCCTTTTACTAAGTTATTTGCAATTTGAACTATATCCTCTTGTAGATCAATTCCGATAGAATTTCTTCCGAGTCGCTGGGCTTCAATCAATGTAGTTCCACAACCGACAAAGGTATCCAAAATCCACTCACCTTTTTTTGTATATCTCCTAATCATTTGATTAGGAATCTGAGGAATGAAATTTCCCCAATATCCAGCCGTGTGAACTCCGGATGAATCTCGCTTATCCAATATCCATAGACTATCCGTGATAATATCAGAATATTCTTTCCAGCGATTGATATTGATATCGTTAATTTTATTAGTCCTTGTATGGTTTATAGCTTTAGATAATCGGTTTAAATAGTATCTGGATCGCTCCAAAGTCTGTGTTTCTATTACCTGATTTAATTCGTTAAACAAATATCGTTGACTCAGTGTGATAGTGTCGCCGTTTGTAGTAATATTAAACAGAATCTTTCCGCCCCTTACCGAATCCTTCAATTGTCTTTCCAAGTCAAACACCGACTCTCTGATTTTTGCGATAGACTTTTCTTGTGCTATATCTTGTATCCTTCTTAACAACTCTACTTTATTCAAAATCATAGTTCTATCAGAGGCGGTTGGATGCACTACCGGAAATAAAGTCTTTGTTGATTGATTTGTTCCCATATCTTTCCTTATATAATAATCACGGACTTAATTCTCGTTAATGTAATCTTTCCTCATTAACTCTCACATTCCAAACAAAATCGAATTTTCTTAATGGCCCTCCGACGCCCTTTGGGCTATGGAGGGCAAGCATGAAGCGTATCGCGAAAAAAATAAAATATAAATGTTCAAAAACATTAATAATCCCCCGTCGCAAGCAACGGGGCTAAACAAACCTGCGGCAAAACGGCAGGATAAGTAACCACCCCGACCACAGGTGTCGGGGCTAACCATATTTATGTCATACCGATATTGCGGCGGTTCTCCTTCTTCACAACTTCGGAAACAGATTTAAGATACTGATTCGGGTCCTCCGCCGACTTTATGCGGTCAATGCTCCTTCGCTGAGACAGTCGCAATAAGGTGTCAACAGCATCGGTCAGCCGAGATTCGAAATTCCCCTTTTCACGGCCTGTCTGCTCGAGAAGCATAATACAATTGCCAAGCTCAACAGATTCAGCTTTGGCGAGAATCTCCGACAAAGAAACATTAGGATTGGCGCTTATGGAATCAAAAAGTATCTCAGCGGTCTGCTTCAAAAGCGGCATATCAAAGTGCTCAACTGTTATTTTCCGGCTTATGGTCTTAAAGAGCTTCGGCTCATTCAGCAAGACCTCCAAGATTTCGCGCTGAGCGGAGGCGGCGAGGCCCCTGCCCAAATCGAGGGCGGTAACATTCTGCTCTCTGGCTGTGTAGGAGGCCGTTCTCCCGGCGGCTGTGGCGGCCCTGGAGAGCACAGCCGTTATATCTTTGCTGTCGAGGCTGATGATTTTCGAGAGGCGATTTACCAGCAGGCCTCCCTCGATTGATTTGAGCATTCCGGCGTATATGCTGGTGGCTACGGTTTGCAGATATTCATCGACGGCGGCCTTTCGGCCTGCAAAGGTGTCGTCGGCGTTGAGCTTTTCAGTCAGCCGGTCCCATTTGAACTGAAGGACATCGACGGCATTATCAATTAACTGCTGGAATTTCTCGCTGCCATTGGCCAGGAGGAAATCACAAGGGTCTTTGCCCTGTGGAACGAATGCGAGCTTGATATCTATCCTCTGTGACAGGCAGACATCGAGTGCCCTGTTCGCGGCCTCGATACCGGCTGCGTCACTATCAAAAACAATGACGACTTTTTTGGCATACCTCCGCAGGATTCGGCCATGACCCGTGGTAAGACTGGTGCCGAGACTGGCGACGACGTTGGTGCAGCCGAGCTGATGCGCCATTATGCAGTCGGTATAACCTTCCACAACAACAGCCGTTTCCGTTGAAACAATGCGGTGGCGGGCGTGCTCGAGGCCATATAGTGAATTGCTCTTGTCGAATAAAACGGTTGTCGGTGAATTTATATACTTGGCACCATTATCGCTTAAAGCTCTTCCGCCGAAGCCGATTACCCTGCCGGTGACATCGGTAATAGTGAACATCAGGCGGTTTACGAATTTGTCCTGGTTCTGGGCGGTGATAAGGCCTGCGTTTTCGAGCAGCTTTGTCGAGATGTTCCTTTCGCGGGCGTGGGTGAGTAAATCATCGGGGGAGTCGAGGGCAAGGCCGAGCTGCCATTTTTTGATGCTCTCCGGAGATATTTTCCTCTGAGCGAGGTAGTCACGGGCGAACTTTCCTTTTTCGTTATCATTAAGATTTTTCTGGAAGTATTTAACGGCCCAGACATTGACCCTTGCAAGCTCGTTGGGGTCAATTGATTGTTGATTGTCGATTGCCGATTGCCGATTGATTTTCGATTTTTGAGTTTTTTTCGGCAATTGAATTCCGGCGCGGTCTGCGAGCCGCTCTATAGCCTGCGGGAAGGTCAGGTTCTCTCGCATCTGAACGAACTTAAAAACATCACCGCCGGCACCACAGGCGAAGCATTTGAAGATTTGCTTTTGGACATTGACGTTCATACTCGGTCGATGGTCATCGTGGAACGGGCATAAGCCGACCATCTCACGGCCCTTCTTCTTCAAGCTGACGTGCTCACCGACCACGTCAACAATGTCGTTGGCCTGCTGAACCTGATTCACTATTGTCTGGTCGAATATTCCGGGCATATTAAAATGATTAATGATAAATGATTACCGATAAGTGATTGCCGATTAATCCGAACAATCCGTTGCCTTCTCAATTTTTATAATATACTATATCTGTTGTACTATTAGTTTGTGCTAAAGATAATTTGCCCTGCCTGCCTGCGGCTAATCAAGGATTCTACATATATATACACAAAAGGGGCGAAAAGTCAAGTTTGGTCCGAAAATAGGCGTTTTGATACTGATAAAGGGGGTTCTGGCGACTTTAGACACATGGTGAGATGGGACAAATTTGCCGCACATCGGGCGAAGCAGGTTGGAATTCCGCCAAAGGGGGATAAGTATTTTGGAGAGCGCATAGTCGGCAATGAGCTTATTTTTACCTGCGTTTGATTTTGCCCTTGCGCTTGATGACTCTTTTTCGCTTGGAGCGCTGCTTAATCTTTCTTCCTGTGGACATAGCAGCACCGAGTGCGTTCATATTCAGGCCGCCGGAGAACAAACTTTTTAGCCCGCCGAAGGTTCCGCCGCTGAGAGACTTGAGCATATCACGACTTCGCATAAAGGTCTTTACCAGGCCTGATACATCATTGGGCTGAACGCCGGCACCGGCTGCGATGCGCCTTCTCCTGGAAGAATCTATCACATCGGGGTCGCTACGCTCACGAGGAGTCATAGAATAAACCATCGCCTCCATCTGCTTCAACTCCGAGCCATCGAGGTCGAGGTCATCAAGCTGCTGCCCCATGCCGGGAACCATTTTGAGCATATCCTTCATACCGCCCATTTTTTTTACGGCCTGCATCTGCTTGAGGAAATCGTCAAAGCCGAAAGTGCCTTTGGCCATTTTCTTCTGAATTTTTTCCACTTCCTCGGCTTTGAACTGCTCCTGCGCCTTTTCGACGAGCGTAACAACATCGCCCATACCGAGGATTCTGCCAGCCATACGGTCTGGATGGAATTCTTCGAGCTTGTCGAGTTTTTCTCCGACCCCAATGAACTTGATGGGCTTGCCGGTTACAGCTTTTACGCTCAGGGCGGCACCACCCCGTGCATCGCCGTCGAGTTTTGTAAGTATGACTCCGTCAAGCTCAAGCCGTTCGTTGAATTCCTTTGCGGAATTGACGGC
>Ga0315546_1000824_pt1 | contig 21022 bp, 19 predicted proteins | sample SalMarSW160170MG_FD_203833 | JGI IMG/M metagenome (GOLD analysis project Ga0315546, IMG submission 203833) | Salt marsh sediment microbial communities from the Plum Island Ecosystem LTER, Massachusetts, United States - Salt Marsh Sediment SW1601-170 ...
AAAACTTATTTTTCTTTCTTTTTAATTGGTCTTGGATTTTAGGTTTTAGTCTTACATTTTTAGTTTTACGTTATGGTTTTGCGCTTTTCGCTTTACGTTTTACGCTATCTTTATTTCATATCACCCCAATTTTTCCCTATCTTTGTATTCACTATCAAAGGGACGGAAAGCTTTATTACTTGCTCCATCTCCTGTTTGACTATTTTCCTGACCATCTCTATCTGGTTTTCGGGAGCTTCCAGAAGGAGTTCATCATGTATCTGAAGGATAATATAAGCATGCCGATTCTCTTTTTTAAGTCTTCTGTGTAGATTAACCATAGACAATTTGATAAGATCAGCAGCTCCCCCCTGTATGGGGCTGTTGATAGCGGTTCTTTCTGCGAATTCACGCCTTTTTTTATTTAAGACTAATATTTCTGGAAGTGGTCTTTTCCGTCCCATAAGAGTAGTTACATATCGCTGTTTTCGAGCCTTTTCCAATATCCTATCAATGTATTCTTTTACTTTGGGATAGCGTTCAAAATACCTTTGGATGTATTCTTCTGCCTCTTTTTGAGATATTCCTATGTCTTGGGAGAGTCCATAGGGGCTAATTCCGTAGAGGATGCCAAAATTGACTATTTTTGCCTTTCGTCTCATCTGAGGAGTAACCTGCAAGGGAAGAACCTGGAAAATTTCAGCTGCTGTCTGGCGATGAATATCCTCGCCTCTGAGAAAAGCACTTTTCAAATTTGTATCTCTAGAGAGATGAGCCAGGAGTCTTAGTTCTATCTGTGAGTAATCGGCAGAAATAAAAAGATACCCTTTATCTGCCAGGAAGGCCTTTCTTAATCTTTCTCCCAATTTGTTCCTGATAGGAATATTCTGTAGGTTGGGCTGAGAGGAAGAGAGTCTTCCTGTAGCAGTTACAGTTTGATTGAAAGAGGTGTGGATCCTTCCTGTTTTGGGGTTAATTAGCTCTGGCAAGGGTTTTATGTAGCCAGTTTCCAATTTGAAAAGTCGGCGATACTCTGATATTTTACTAAGAGAAGGGCGGAGCAGGCAGAGAGTTCGTAGGACTTCCTCGTCCGTAGAATAGCCAGTCTTGGTCTTTTTAATCGGTGGCAAATTAAACCTTTCAAAGAGGATTCTTCCCAGTTGCTTAGAGGAGTTAATGTTAAATTTCTCTCCTGCCTCTTGGTAAATTTTTTCTCTTAGTCTCTCTCCTCTTTTTTTGATATCTCGCAAGAACTCTTCTAGAGTAGCTCTATTTACTTTGATTCCTCTCTCTTGCATTTCAACCAGAACCTCTACCAGGGGTATTTCTACTTTGAGAAACAAATCCCATAAGTTTTCTTCTTTTAGTCTTTTTTCTAATAGAAGTGCCAGCTCTCCAGTAAGTTTGGCTCTTTTGACAGGATGGAACTCCTGGCCGGGCTCTATTCCCAGGTAATTCAAAGAGAGGTCCCGCAGAGAATAATTGGACGAGAGAGGATCTAAAAGGTAGGCGGCCAGCTCTGTGTCAAAGTTTAATCCATCTAGATTCATTCCCCATTCTTTGATTTTGAAAATAATTTCTTTGAAGTTGTGTGTTGTCTTTTTGATTTTAGAGTCTTCTAAGATGGGACTTAATTTACCAATAATAAGGTCTTTTTTGATTTTTGTCTGCTCTAGAGGAAGCCAGTAAGAAGCTCCTCCTTTCAGGAAAAAAGCTATTCCTTCCAGGTTTTCACTTTTTTCTACAGTAAGAACAAAGGATATCTTTTTAAGTTTAGAGACCAGGTCTTCTAGATTTTGACAAGTGGTTATCTCATTGTAATCTTTATAATTTGCCTTCTGGGGTTTTTGTAAAGCGAATTCCTTCATTAACCCCTTGAAATTAAGTTTTTTAAAGAGTGAAAAGAGTATATCCTTATCAGGCTCCTTTACTTCAAGCTCCTCAATGTTCATTTCAATAGGAACAGAGGTTATTATAGTAGCCAATTCCTTGCTCAGTTTTGCCTGGGAGATGTATCTTTTTATAAGCTCTCGTTTTTTAAGAGACAGTTTCTCCAGGTTTTCAAGCAGATTCTCTAAGCTGTCGAATTCTTGAATTAATGCCTTAGCAGTGACCGGCCCGATACCAGGGACTCCGGAAATATTATCAGAGGAATCGCCAGCCAGAGCTAAAAAATCTACTATTTGAGAGGGGGAGATGTCAAATTCTTTTTTTACCTCCTCTTCATTAAAAAGATGAGTTCCGCTGATGCCTTTTTTTGGTCTAAGTACAAAAATTGAAGAAGAAACGAGCTGTAGAAAATCTTTATCCCCGGTAAGAATCTTTACCCTGAGTCCCTCTTTTTCTCCCTTCTTGGCAAGAGTTCCCAGTAAATCATCCGCCTCATATTCTTCTTCTTCAAAGACAGGTATACGAAAGGCTTCTAGCGTCTCCTTAATGAAAGGAATCTGAGCTACCAGCTCTTCCGGCATTGTTGGTCGGTTTGCTTTATAATCCTTAAATTTCTTATGACGAAAGGTCTTTCTCCCTTTGTCGAAAGCACAGGCTATATATTGGGGTTCTTCCTTACGCAGAAGCCCTATGAGCATGCGGATGAATCCATAGACAGCACCAGTAGGTATTCCCTCAATATTAGTGAAGGAAGGAAGGGCGTAGAAGGCTCGATAGAGCAAAGCATTACCATCAATGAGAATAAGCTCTTTGTTTTTTTTCATCATCTGGAGCTCCTGGAAGATTCGTATCTAGTATTTGGTGAATCATATCTCGAAAAGAAAAAGACAAAGGATGGATTCAAAACGAGCATCGAGCATTGAGATACGAGATACGAACAACGAGATACGATTCTATTGTAGCAAATCTTTTCTCCTATAGCAAACAGACGAACGAATTGGCTGTATTGACAAACACTCGATAAGATGTTATTCTTTAAGTCCCTATAAGTAATGTATAAGAAGGAGACCTTTACATTCTTCTTTTCTGTGCTATAATTAATGCCACTCACAGGATGAAAGGCGGGGCAGAGAATAATAGGGAAAGAAAATAATAAAGATTTCAAAGGAGGTGAAAATGGAAAAGAAGAAAAAAAGAAAAGAAATCTTCACCTTGATGCTGATTCCCCATTCAGGAAGGGGAGTGCGACAGATCACAATTTCGAAAATTAGCTTTTCTTTAGTTCTGGTAGCAATAGTGGCAGGTTTTTTATTTTTGTCTTTTTTTATTAATGATTATAGGCAGATGAGGTATAAAGTAGCTCGGCTGGATGAGTTAGAGATAACAAATCAAACTCAGAAGGAGGAAATCCTCTCTTTGGCTCAGAAGATCAGCAATTTTAATGAGGAGATGGAGAAATTAAAGAAATTAGAGGATAGGTTAAGGATTTTAGCTGGAGTGGGGGGAGGCGCCGAGACAAATAAGGAGTTAGGCAAGGGGGGTCCGCAGAATTATTCTCTATTGGAAGAAGTCATGGAAGTACGTGACCAAGAATTACTTCCCATTCGCTTAATTGAGAGGATTGAAGAAACTGCTGTTTCTCTGGAAAATGAGATTGAAAGACGTGGGAGAGGTTTTGAAGAAGTAGAAAAGATTGTTCGCCAGAAGAAGGATTTATTTGCTTCTACTCCCAATATTTTTCCTGTTCAGGGATGGATTAGTAGCGGCTATGGTCCACGAACACATCCTATTACCAAGAAGAAAGAGATTCATCAAGCCATTGATATTGCAGCGCCCTGGGGTACAGAAGTAAGAGCTTCTGCTCAGGGGAAAATTGTTTCTGCTGGATGGAAGAGTGCCTACGGCTTAATGATCAGGATGGATGATGGGCATGGATATGAAACGGTGTATGGTCATCTTTCTCGTATTACGGTAAAAGAAGGACAATCGGTGGACAAAGGAGAAGTCATAGGAAGAGTGGGTAGCACGGGTCAGAGTACAGGGCCGCATTTGCATTTCGAGGTATGGTCAGAAGGAAAAACTGTTGATCCTTTGGGGTTAATGGTGGAGCCCCTGGGAGAGGTGAAGTAGGTTTAATCTTGAAATAAGGAGATGAGAGATGTTTGGCGATAAAGAGAAGGTCAAAACCGCTAGTATAATAGGGGAAGGAACAGAATTTAAAGGAACCCTGAAAGACAAAGGAAGTATTCGTATAGATGGAAACTTTGAAGGAGAGATTGAAGTTGAAGGAGATGTTGTTATAGGAAAAGATGCTTTCATAAAGGCAAATATTCGAGCCAAGTCGATAAATATTAGTGGTAAAGTTATAGGGAATATTGATTGTCAGGAAAAGGTAGAACTTTTTCCGTCAGGAAGCCTGGAAGGGAAGGTAAAGGCTTCCGATTTGACTATTGCAGAAGGGGCTTTTTTTAACGGAGAATGCAGGATGACTCCTTTAAAGGAGAAGGTAGAGGAAGAATCGTCCGGAAACGATCTAGAGCAGTAATTAAATCAGGTTAAAGGGGAATAATCCAGGCGGCATAGCCAAGTGGCAAGGCAGAGGACTGCAAATCCTTTATTCCCCGGTTCAAATCCGGGTGCCGCCTCCAAAAATAGCGTTTAGCGGATAGCGTATAGCAAAAAAAAACTGAAAGCCACGGTGTAAGATTCAAAGCTTTGAATTGTGGTTTTTTGGCTTTGCTCTTTAGTTAATAGGAAAGTAGGTAGCATAGTGTACGAGATGATTTATCCTAAACGCTATATGCTTTCTTTGCCCAGTTAGCTCAGTGGTTAGAGTACTTGCTTGACATGCAAGAGGTCGCTGGTTCAAGTCCAGCACTGGGCACCATAGTGGTTGTTAGTATTTAGTGAATGGTGAATAGAAATCCGTTGCTAGTTGCTTGTCGCTGGTCGCTCGAGAAAAAAATTTAAGTTCTGGATACTCGATTCTCGATACTAGATGCTCGCGCTCCCTCTCCCACTGGGGGAGAGGGAAGGGGTGAGGGGAAATGAGTATCAAGTATCGAAATACAAGTTATGAACAACGAGATAGGAGATTGCAAGGGAGGGTAAGATTAGGGTAAATAGCCAAATAAAAGCGAAAAAAGTAAGACTTGTCAACGAAGAAGGGGAGCAAGCGGGTATTCTTTCCAGGGCGGAAGCTTTAAGAATTGCTCAAGAAAAGGGACAGGACTTAGTGGAGGTAGCTCCTCAAGCTGATCCTCCTGTTTGTCGTATTCTCGATTACGGAAAGTACAAATATCAACAGGAAAAAAGAAAAAAGAAGGCTAAGAAGAAGTCAGTCAATACTATCAAAGAAGTAAGATTAAGCTATAGGATTGGAGAGCATGATTTTGAGGTGAAGGTAAGGAAAATATATAAGTTCTTAAAAGAGGGATACCGGGTAAAGCTTTCTCTTAGATTTAAAGGAAGAGAGATGATTTACCAGGAGCAAGGAAAAAAAATTCTGGAACGGGCCAACAAAGAAATAGAAGAAGTAGGAAAAGCTGAAACCAGTCCATCTATAAGCCGCAGGGTTGTAGAGCAATATTTGGTACCTAAGTTAGATAAATGATATAACTAGTAGAGCGTTTTAAAATATCCTTATATTTCTTCCTGTCATTGCCAGGAGCGAAGCGACGAAGCAATCCCTTAATTGATAAGAATTCGAGATTGCGAAGTTTATCCCGAGCGATCTAGTTGAGATTGCTTCACTCCATTCGCAATGACAAGCGAGGGACCTCGCTCGCAATGACAAACCATTGTAAAGTTAATTAGGAAACGGACTACTAGAACCGAAATCAGAAGGAGAGGTAGATGCCAAAGGTTAGAAGCCATAGGGGAGCAATGAAACGGTTCAAGACAACGAAGAAAGGACAAATAAAAAGAAATAGGGCTTGTACGGGACACTTAAAAGAAAAGAAATCTTCCAGAAAGAAAAGAGCTTTGAGAAAAAGCACTTTATTAAATAAAAAAGATGTGAGAAGAATTAAGAAATTAATAATAGTATAGCGCATAGCAAAAAAGCGTAAAACGTAGAGCGAAAAGCGCAAAACCATAACGTAAAACTAAAAATGTAAGACTAAAACTTAAAGTCTAAAACCAATTAAAAAAAAGAAAGACAAGTTTTAAATTTTGAATTATGGCTTTTAGCTTTACGCTTGAAGTTTTTAGTTTATAATCTGGGGGTTTTAATGGCTAGAGTTAAGAGAGGCATAATCCATACTAAAAAGAGAAAAAGGATTTTAAGGCTTGCCAGGGGATACAGAGGAGGAAGGAGCAAGCTTTATGTTCTGGCTAGCGAGGCTTTAAAAAAAGCACTTTCTGCCAGTTATAAGGGGAGAAAGAGAAAGAAAAGAGAGTTTAGGAGGCTTTGGATTACCAGAATCAATGCGGCTGTCCGTAAAGAGGGACTTTCCTATTCTCTTTTCATTAAAGGATTGGGAAAAGCTAATATTAATCTGAACAGAAGAGTTCTTTCCGAATTAGCTATAAGTAACCCGTCTGGATTTTCAGAATTGGCAAAAAAGGCTAAGAAAGGGCTAGGGGAGTAGAATTGCTTCGGTGGTTAAAATCACTACTGAAAGCGGCGGGGATTCTTGCTTTCTTGGTGGGGTTATCATTAGGCATGGTTTTTTTGACATTAAGGATATTGGTGCCTCCTCAGAGAATAGAGGTTCCTTCTGTTGTGGGTAGAGAGATGATGAAGGCTCTTGCTCTCTTAGGAGAGCAAGATTTATCCTTGAAGTTAATGGGTGAGAAATACTCTTCTCAAGTTCCTGAAGGGATTATTATTTCTCAATTTCCTGCTCCGGGAACCAAGGTACATAAAGACAGAGAGATTAGAGTTTTTGTTAGTGGGGGGGCACGATTAGTAATAACTCCTTCTCTTGTGGGAAAAAGGAAAAGAGAAGCAAATATCTATCTTGCTCAAAGGGGATTAAGAATTGGTATAGTGAGTTATTCCTATACCCAAGTCCCTCAAGAAGAGATCATTTCTCAGGACCCTTCTCCCCAGACAGAGACAGATGTAGAGAAGGGGATAAACATCCTGGTAAGTTTAGGAGCTAAAAATCTTCAATTTTATATGCCTGACTTTGTGGGGAGCAAAATTGAGGAAGTAAGAGAGCTCTGTGATAAGTTATCCTTGAAAATTGGGAAAATAAAAGAGTCTCCTTCTTTAGGCGAAGAAGGAGTGGTTCTTTATCAATCGGCTTCTCCAGGAACTATGATTGATTCCGAAACCCCCATTGAGTTAACAGTGAGTACGTTTTATGAGCAAGAACACTCTTTGTCTCCTGAAGCAGAATGGATAATGACTACAGTAGAAGTTCCTCCTGGGCTGATGAACAAGGAAGTTCGAGTAGTAATTATAGATAGCCGGGGGGAAAGAGGTATAGACTATGGGCAAAGAAAACCAGGAGAGAAGGTATTGATTGTCTCTCGAGTAGTTGGAAAGGGAGAGATTAAAGTATATATAGATAATAAATTGGTTAAAACAGAGGAAGTTGAATAAGGACAAAAGAGTAACGAACAGGGTGAAGATTTCACCCTCTATACTAGCTGCTGACTTTAGTTGTCTTTACCAGGAAATAAGTAGGGTAGAAGGAGAAGCAGATAGTCTTCACTTTGATATAATGGATGGGCATTTTGTGCCTAACATAACTTTTGGTCCTGGATTGGTTGCCTCTCTGAGGAAGAAAGTTAATCTTCCTTTTGAAATACATTTAATGGTGGATAATCCTCAAGAATGGATTAACCCTTTTGTTGATGCAGGTGCGGATTTCATTACTGTTCATGCGGAGACTTCCTTGCATCTGGAGAGGTTAGTTGCCATTACAAAAGAAAAAGGACCGAAGGTGGGAATAGCTTTGAATCCTGCTACTTCTTTGCAAGAGTTAGAGTATGTTATTTCTGAAGTAGATTTAGTTCTAGCGATGACAGTTAATCCGGGATTTGGTTCACAAAATCTTCTTTCTTCTGTAATTCCTAAGATAAAAGATTTACGGGAAATTGTTGAGGAGAGAAGACTCTCTTTAGAAATTGAAGTAGATGGAGGGATTAATCAGGATACAGCAGCCAAGGTTATAGAGGCAGGGGCTTCTATTTTAGTAGCCGGTACAGCTGTATTTAATGCGTCCGATCCAGAAAAAGCAATACTCAGATTGAAAAACAGTCAAAAAGGAGAACTCGGTGGCAACAAAAATTCGACTGCGAAGAATGGGAGCTAGTAAGGTCCCCTTTTATCGTATAGTGGTAGCAGACTCTCGTTGTTCGCCAAAAGGAAAGTTTATTGAAAAGCTGGGATGGTATGATCCACGAGTGAAGAAAGTGGAGGCAAACAAAGAAAAGGTCCTGTCCTGGGTTAACAAAGGGGCCCAACTCACTAATTCAGTAAAAAAATTACTGGTAAATTTCTCTATTCTTTCTCCAGATGAAATAGGTGAAGCGTGATGTGTATTGTGTAATGCAGTGCGATAGATAAACTCAATACTAGATACGAGTAATGAAATCGGTCTGATTAGTACGAGAAGGAGGTTGAAATGCGGGAATTAGTTGAGTACATCATCAAGCAGATAGTGGATTCTCCTGATGAGGTGGAAGTGCAGGAAATAAAAGCAGAGAAAGTTATCTTGCTGGAAATTTCTGTGGCTAAAGACGATATGGGCAAAGTGATAGGAAGAGGAGGTAGAGTAGCTAATGCTCTACGGACAATTGTAGGTGCAGCAGCAGCCAAGCTAAAGAAGAGAGTAATGGTAGAGATTTTGGAGGAGAGAAAAGAGGAGACAAAATAAGAATCTAGCATGCGGATTGATATTATAACTCTGTTCCCTTCTATGTTTAGGGGCCCTTTTGATGAAAGTATAATTAAAAGAGCAAGAAAGAAGGGAATTTTGCAGATTAATCTTTATGATTTACGAGAGTTCGCTAATGATAGACACAGAACGGTAGACGATCTTCCTTATGGAGGAGGGGCAGGCATGGTGATGAAACCAGGGCCTCTTTTTCGAGCAGTGGAGAAAGTTAGGGAAGAGAAAAGACCTTCCTCGAAGGTTATTCTATTGTCTCCCCAGGGTCAACCCTTTGCTCAAGAAAAAGCGAAGGAATTGGCCGAAGAGGATGGTCTAATTTTCATATGCGGACACTACGAGGGAGTTGATGAGAGAGTGAGGGAGCATCTCATAGACGAGGAGCTCTCTGTAGGTGATTTTGTTCTCACCGGAGGAGAACTAGCGGCTATGGTTATCATAGACGCAATAGCTAGAATGCTCCCGGAGGTTCTCGGATGCGAAGATTCGATACGTGAAGATTCCTTCTATCAAACACTTCTAGATTATCCTCACTATACCAGACCGGCTGAGTTTAGAGGATGGAAGGTACCAGGAGTACTTATATCTGGTAATCACCAGAAAATTAAAGAATGGCGAAAAAAAAAGAAATTAGAAAACACCTTTAAAAAACGTCCTGATTTGTTAAAGACAGCTAAGCTTAGCCGAGAAGAAGAAGAAATGCTAGAGCAGATTAAGAGAGCACGGACAGAACATTGAGAAAAGGAGCAGGTTAGAATGCAGGCTAAGGTTGAAAAGATAGAAGAAGAGGCAATGAAGAAGGATATCAGCAAGTTTCGTCCCGGTGATACAGTGGCTGTACATCTTGACATTCACGAAGGAAAGAGAAAAAGAACTCAAATCTTTGAAGGGGTGGTTCTTCGCAGAAGAGGAGGGGGAATAAGGGAGACTTTTACTGTAAGAAAAGTCTCTTTTGGCATAGGAGTGGAAAGAATATTCCCTTTGCACTCACCCTTAATAAAGAAAATAGAGGTAGTTAAGCAAGGAAAAGCGAGGAGAGCTAATTTATCTTATTTAAGGAATAAAGTGGGAAAATGAAAAAAAGAGAGAAGTTTCTATCCTGGGCAAAGGAGACTGTGGAGACTATAGTTATCGCTTTCTTCCTCGCTTTTGTAATAATTACCTTTGTTGCACAGTCATTCTGGATTCCCACCGGATCTATGAAACCAAATCTTGAGATAAAGGATAGAATTATAGCCTATAAGCTTCTTTATGATTTGGACGATGTAGATAGAGGCGATATAATTGTTTTCAAATTTCCTTTGAATCCTAAAGAGAATTTTGTTAAGAGAGCCATCGGCCTTCCCGGCGATGAAGTAAGAATCAAGGAGAAGAAGGTCTATATCAACGGAAAGCTCTTAAGTGAGCCCTATGTTGTTCATGCTGATAGCTGGAATAGAGGTTTTCCCCGTGATGAATATGGACCGATAAAAGTTCCTTCTGATTCTCTCTTTATGATGGGTGATAACAGAGACTCCAGTGATGACAGTCGTTTCTGGGGGTTTGTGCCTGCTGAAAATATTGTTGGGCAAGCATTTCTCCTCTACTGGCCTCCCTGGCGAATAAGGATTCTGAAGGGAGTTTCCTATTAGCGCAGGAACGAGTGCTGTTCTCAAAAGAGAGCGTAGAGCGTTTAGCGGATAGCGTATAGTGAAAAACAAGAGACGCAAAACTATATAACGGATGTTCATAGTCCATCGACAAAATAAGACTCTCCTCTTTTTGTGTTCATTGTTCGTAGTTCATTGTTCATTGACCTGCTAGCCCGTTAGTTAGTTATATGAAACGTCTTATATATTTTCGCTTATCTGTAGAGGTTTGATTCATCAAACCCACCAATTTTCTGGCTTCATAAATGAAGTCGCTACAAAGGATGCGCAATTATTTATGTCGTTTCACATAAATGGTTAATTGGTGAATCAAAATTCGTAGTGCGTATTACGTGATGCGTATTGCGCAATACGACATACGATATACGCAATACGAGAATGGTGGACACAAGAAAGAAACTAGGAAACAGAGGAGAGAAAATAGCAGCAAAAGTTCTACGAAAGCAGGGCTACCGAATAATTGAAAAGAATTATCACAGCCGTTTGGGGGAAATAGATATAGTGGCAAAAGAAGATGAGAGTATAGTGTTTGTGGAAGTGAAGACTCGCTGTTCCACCGATTTTGGCCTGCCCGAAGAAGCTCTCTCTTATGATAAAAGACGACGACTTAGCAAACTAGCCCTGGGTTATCTTGCTCATCGGAGGATAAAAGATACCAATTGTCGTTTTGATGTGGTGAGCATTTTGATGGATAACAAGAAAGTCAGGAAAGTCAAGCATATTGAGCTAATCAAAAACGCCTTCCCAGCAGTATATTAACTTCCTTATTCACCAAGTAGAGTATTTTCTAGCAAGGATTTAATCTTAAAGGGTTTTCCATTCTTTATAAAGACTTTAGGCACTCTTTCCTTATCCACCATACAGATAACTTCATAAACAATACTACCTATCCTTTGGGCTATCTCTTCGGCTGATACCATCCCCGAGCCTTGTTTTCCCCACAGAACCACCTCATCACCGATTTCAACTCCTTCAATATGAGTTACATCTATCATACATAAGTCCATGCAAATTCTTCCTATTATGGGAGCCCGCTCTCCTCTTACCAGGACTTCTCCTTTATTAGAGAGAAGCCAGGAGTAGCCATCGGCATATCCTACAGGCAAGGTAGCTATCCTGGTAGGCCTGGTTGTAGTATAAGTTTTTCCATATCCTATGCTCTTGCCAGCGGAAACCTCTTTCAGGAAGATAATCTTGGTCTTGAATTCTGCTGCTGGCCTTAATTGGACTATCTGTTTAGTTTTAGGCGAAGGAAATAATCCATAGACGATTATACCTGGTCTTACCGCATTCAAATGGAAGCGGGATGAGTTAAGGATAGCAGTACTATTGGCTACATGCTTAAGAGGAATATTTATTCTCTCTCTTTCTAGCTCAAGGAGTGCTTTCTTGTATTTCTCAAATTGTTTCCTGGTGTAATTTCCATCCTCTTCATTGGTAGCGGCAAAATGAGTGAAAATACCCTCAATTTCTATATTTTTCATTTTACCTATTTCCTTAACGAAATTCAGAGTATCTTCACTAGGGATCCCCAATCGTCCCATCCCAGTATCAATTTTTATATGGACACGTACTTTTTTCTTCTTCTTACTTGCTATTCTGGATAGAGTTTGTATTGTTTTGAGCTTACAAGCAGTAGCGGTCAGGTTATACATAACAAGAGATTCAAGCTGGTCATTTATAGTGAGTCCACAAACTAAAATGGGTGCTTTAATACCTGCTTCACGTAGGACTACTCCTTCTTCGATAACGCCTACTCCCAGCATAGTAACGCCATTTTTCAGGAGTGTTTCGGATACCTCAATTGCCCCGTGTCCATAAGCATTTGCTTTGACTACAGCAATAATCTGGGTATTCTTGCCAACTATTTGTCTTATCTTCTTTACATTATGAGCAATAGCGTCAAGATTAATCTCCAACCATACAGGTCTTATATTTTCCATTAATTCACCATTTATTTATAAATGTGGTTTGCTCTTCTTCATCAATTATTCAAAGGAGCGCAAGGGGCCTCTTTGCATAATCATTCCCATCTTAAAACGGGCCATAACAGTTAATTGGGGATCCTGGTCTAAGTCAGAGACTATCTGGTATTCAACGATGGCCTCAGCAATTTTATTTTCCATCTCATAGATACTTCCTAGAAGAAAGTGGGAAAAGGCGCTATTAGAATCGAGCTCTAGGGCTTTTTTGACATCAAGAGTAGCCTTCTCCAACTTATCCGTTTGGAAATAGACCATTCCACGCGAGTTGTAGAAATCTATTTTTTGGGAAGACAATAATCTGGCACGTTCAAAATAATCATTTGCTCTATCCAGTAGTCCTTTATCCTCATAAATCATTCCCAACATCAAGGGGATACTGCTATTGTCAGGCTCTAGATCTTGAGCCTTTTTATAGACATTGATAGCCTCATCTAATTCGCCTTCCTGGTAAAGTCTATTTGCTTCCTCCTGATAAATAACTGATTGTTTTGGCTGGGGGACAACTTTGGTAAGAATGATATAGACAGCCAGGAGCACGACAGCAGCTATTCCTCCTCTGACAAGCCATCTTTTTCTGGCTCGAACTCTTTTTTCTTTAAGTAACTCATCCAGATACCACCACCAATGGGAGCGGGGAATCTTTCTTTCCTCTCGGTAGGGTAGGGGATTGAGAGAAGCAGTTAGTTTTCTATAGACCATTTTCATTTTTTTTCTTATGATGGTATCAAAGGTCTCCAGTCTTACTTTATCCGCTTCTAGATCAGTTCCCTTTTTTTCTAAATTAAGAAGAAGGTTTTCTATTTCATCCCTTAAAGTCAACATCTTTATGATTTCTCGGTCGGGGTAATCAATATTGACAACATAATCTTTGTATTCCTCAATCATTTTTCTTAAATCGTCTAAGCTCATCTTTATATAGCGTAGAGCGCATAGCGTTTAGCGGATAGTATAAATTTAAGGGATAAAAAAAGACCGCTCACCTCATCGCTCCTCCTCACCTTAATCCTCTCTTAGAGTTCATAGTTATGAGTTCATAGTTCATCGATAGAAAACAATAATTTTCGGACATAACATTTCGGACTATCTTTCTTGTTTTACATTTTTCGTTTTTGGTTTTCACTATACGCTACCCGCTATCCGCTATCCGCTATTCTTGATAGCATATTTCCGAAGTCTCTAGCCTCGGATAGACTCTTGATAGTGCGGAAAGCCATAACTATTGAGCCTTTCTCCTCTAATGTCTTCATAATTCTTCTCAAGGTTCTGGTTGTTCCGATTATTCTGGGGGTAACGAAAGCAGCTGTTTTCTTGCCTTCCAATCCGCTACAGCTCTTAATATATGAGGCAAGTGATCCTGGAAATTTACCTCCCCAGAATCCGAGAACCGGACTACCTATATAGACTAGGTCATAGACATAGAGGCTGGTTATACTTTCTCCTCGCCCTACTCTCACCTCGTCCACATCATCCCCTCCCTTCCTGATGGCTGAAGAGATGGCTTGCACGATTGCTTTCATCTTTCTTGTATGTTCCGAGTATATTATCAGTGCTCTCAATCTTTTTCTCCTTTATTGTGCGATAAATCGCACCGCTAGTTTTTAATTGCATTTTTCTTTTAATATATCTCTTTTTTGATAGCATTGCTCTTTGAAAACTGCAATTTCAGCATCTAGATTGGCATTTGGTGAATCACCAAAAAAAGCATGGATAATTGGAAAAACTAAGTCAGGTTTCTTTTTTCTTAATTCTTTTGCCATTGCTTCTATTTTTGCTGTGGCAACACCTTCTTGCATACAAGTGAAAGGACCTATGTGAAATATTCCTGAAATATAAGCATCGTTCTGAAAATGAGTTAAATCATGCATAAGATAATAAGCAGCTGCCGAATTTATAGGGGATTCTCCCTCAATATCCCCGTGAAACTCATTCTCTTTTTCCAGAGTCTCGATTATCTTTATTGGTCTGGGTAGAACATGCCGGCCATGAAGAAGTTTGTGGAATGGACGAGCTATTCTTTTTCCTACATGCTCTATATATAGTCGTTTAATAGATACTGCGGTAAATTTTTTTATTTCTTTTAAAGTCTTGTTTAAGTATTCTTTTGCTTTTTTATTCAAATCTTCAGTTTTGCTTGAATTATCCCGCTTTACATATCGCAGAGAATTTAAATATAGATTTTTTAATCCTAAAATTGTGCCTCTCTTAGACTTTCTTTGATTTATTTCATTTATATAGTTAATCCATTCTATTACTGGCGACCTTATCATCTCTAGACCCTGTTCCTCTAACTTTTCAATAACGTAGTTGGTGTAAGGGTCGTGATGTCTCATATAAATTTCTCCTATATAAAGAACAAGGGGAAATCTTTGATTATTTTGGAGATTTGTTTTTTTGAAAGCTTCCACTGTTTCTTTTCCCCATTCAACCATCTTTTTTGTTCTAGCTCCTTTTTCTACAACTTTTTCTAATTTCTTTAATCTTAATTTCTTTAAATCACTGATTTTTTGTCTGTTTTTAGCATAAGGACGAAATCTTAAAGTTATATCTTCTAGTAAGTCAGACGCCTGTATTCCTTTAACTAAAATCTGTTGTAATTTAATTTTGTCTCTAGAGCTAAATTCCTCTGGAAGAGGAATGTCAAAATAACCAGTTATAGATGAGGGGCCTGCAATGGGAACTTTCTCCAGTCCTTCTCTATTGGCAAAGTCTCTTAGAATCTCTTTATATTTCCCAAATCTACAAGGCCCACTTGTTGTAGGTAACATAACCAAATAATTTTCTTCAACATATTTTTTGCCTTTTTCTTTGATTTTCTCGTCCAAAAAGCCGAGAACATCTCCCACAACTCCTTTAAGTGGCTGGCAAACCTCTGTGTAGATATATTTTCTGGCAATTTCGTATCCTTTTGGGGTGGCGGTTGGTAGGACCTGACTATCTATTCCAAAATATTTTAGCGTAGTAGCTCCAATAAAGCTTCCATCTCCCATATAAGGAATTAGCCAAATTCTTTTATCATTGGCTTTTGTAGAATATGATTTTATCTTTATATCTTCTATTTTCAATTTTTTTGGCTGGCTTTGTTCTACAACTCTTTCAAAGGCTTCTGTTCTGGTTACGAAAGGGGCATTATTAGTTTGAGCATCTGTTAATAAAACGAGCATGGGCTTGTTTGCTGCTTGTTGAATTTTTTCTTCTTGATAGATTTTTAAACTATCAGGTCCACAACCAAAGTTCATCATCCTTATAGGAAATAGATTTAGTTGTTGAGCAACGAACAAATTAGCTTTCAATATTTTTACACTCTGAACCCAAAACTCATTTTCTGCTATATCATTTAAATGTATATCTCTAAATTTATGGTCTAAAAATATCTGCGGTATATAGTCCAGGCCTCTTACTTGTGAAAACATAACTCCTGAATTTGAGCTAGCTTCTGGATCAAGTATTACATAATCTCTTCCAATACCCACATAAGCTTTTCCTTTTTTTCTTTCAATTCTTTCTAAAAATTTATCTCCTTCTCTGGCTAGCTCTTTTTTGAATTCTTCTTCTGCTTCATTGGCGTATCCTATGGCATCTTTAATCTGTTTATTGGTGAACTTGAATCCCAACCTCTTAGATTCGCTCTTAATCGCTTCAAATAAAAGATCTTCATCTTCGCAATGCAGGATGAGATTTACTTGCTTATTTTCATCAAGAGAAAGAACGTCTTTCAAGATGTATCCTTCCGATTCTGTATAGATACAGTATTTCAAATCAGGTGGCTGTTCTTTTCTATGTTCAATAAAACTGGGATTAAATAAATATTCTATATTAGGGTTATCATCTAATAGTGCTGCATGACCTGTTACCAATTTTCTGGCGAGACAAAACTCTGTCCTTGAATTCTCCACTCCTATTTTTGCTATTTCTTCATTACTTTCTGGTGATGCTACCGGATAGAAACCAAGTTTTTCAAATAGAGCAGCGATCCAGATTCCTTTTGTTCCAAGGGTTGTAGTAGCTCTTCTAATTCCGATTGTTTTTCGGCGTATTTCATCTGAATCGTTCACTATTTCTTCAAGTTCTGGCAGAAGACAGCCATACTTTTTAAAATGTTTTTCATATATGGAATGATACTTTTCAACATAATTTATTTTTGGTCTTACAGATGCTTCTGAGTTTCCACGAGGACAAAAACCGCCAGTAATTATTTTATCATCTTCAATAGAAAATATCTCCAGGAGACAATTTCTTATGCCACATGATTTTTCTTTAAACAGATCTCTACAATATATTTTTTCTTTTTTGAGGGGCATCTCTGTTAAATCCCATCCTCTAAATGCACTTGCATGGGGCTTGTTTTGTTTTTCTAAGTCTTTAATGGTTTTGATTACGTCAAGCGCTGCTCCTAATGCTCCAAACATTTCTCTATGAGGATAAGCATTTATTTCTTTGCCTGTAACTTGTGCAAGTGCTGCAAGAAAAGCTTTTCCTAAAGGTGGGCCTCCTTGAGCAGAGCATTTTTCTCCGACGTTTTGGCTGCCTCCCACAAATTTATAATAATAACTTGCCGCTGTTGCCCTTAATATTGTGGCTGCTATTTCTTCTTTGCTAAATCCTTCTGCTATGAGCCTGTTTTCATCCATTTCCATAAAAACACCACAAGTTGAATCAATTATAGGAACCTTTTTTGCTCTTAGGGCATATTCTTGAAGAGAACTTTCTACATCCAAATTTATAACATCGGCCATATTTTCAAGAGTTTGCCCGGAGCCAGCCTGGCAACTATAGTTCATTTTTGCCTCTTTCACTATTCCGTCACCAGAGAAGCTGGTAAATTTCATATCCTGTCCACCTATTTCAAAAATTGTGTCAACTTCGGCATCATGGTGCTTAATTCCTAGAGCATGACAGGTAATTTCATCTGTTATTTTATCGGTAATTTCCATATTTTGTTTGGCCAATTCTTTAGTTTTTTTCTTGCTAACTAGAATTCTTTCATAAAGTTTTCTTGCAGAACCAGTAGTGCCAACACCCTTTACGTTTATCTTGTCTTTGTGTTTACCCAGGTACTTTATAACTTTTTTCAGTGTCCTTTCAGGATCTCCGTGCGTCTTGATATAGATTTTGTCAAGAAGTTTTCCTGTCAAATCGACCAGAGCTCCTTTTGTTGTTGTGCTCCCTCCATCTATCCCGATTACAACATCTGTTCCTTCTTCTATTTTTTCTTCCAATTGTTTACTCTCTTCATTCACTTTTTTTAAGTAATTGCCCAAAGGAGGAGTAAACTTTCTTTGTTTTCTACTGTATTCTGCTACTTGAGCTAATTGCTCAGGTTCAAAGACAAAACTATTATTTTCTTCCATTCCCTTTAATGCTACACCTATGGCAGCTATATTATGATAGTGCTCTGGTTTTCTTATGGGAATCCTGAGAAAGTCTTCTAAACTTTTTCTGATTAAGTCATTTGTTAAGACCCCTCCCGTAGCTATTGCACTGCCGGAATTCTTATCTAACTCTTCATTGCCAATTACGTCAATCTTATAGTTTCTGGCAATTACTTTGAAAAAGCCTGCCAGGTTGTCTTCTCTTCTTGCCCCTTCATTTTGTTTATGAATTAAATCAGATTGTATAATAACACCACATCTTGCCAAAAATTCGCTTGGTTGCCTTGACTTACTGGCTTCCTGCTCTGCCTTCTTAAACATTTCTTCCAATCTTAGTTGTGCTTTGTCTCTTTCATTTTTTGAGGGAAGGTTATCATCAGGAACTTCTTTTTTAAATAGTCTTCTGCATTGCTTTTCTATTAATGTTCCCGAGCCGCCTCCACATTTGGATCCCGTCCTCCATTCTTGAATGATTTTCTTGCCGTTTGTTTTGTTTAAATTAAAGAAATAAGGATCCTTTGCTCCTATATGAAAAACATATTTTGCATCTGGTGCTATTATTTCTGCTCCTTTGGGAATTGCTGCGCTGTCAAATATAAAAGTCACTCCTTTCATTACAGACGGAAAAAAGTTTGCACCAGTTCCTGTAAATGCTGTATTTTTTATCCTGCTCTTATCAAATTTTTTTATTATGTCTTGCCATGCTTCTTTTATTGCTCCAACAGGATCAGCGAAATGCATTATGGGCTTGGGAGAGTATATTACCTTTTTATTTTTATTAAGAACTGTACAATGTACACAACTACTTCCAACATCAAAACCTACAAAAAGGTTTTTTTGATTATCCATTCTATAATTTCCCATTTTGTTTGAGTTATCTTCTGATAATATTTTTGAGTTTAGCACAAGGGAAGAGGTTGTCAAGGATTGGAATGATGGAAACAGACTTTGAGAACGGAACTTATAGCTTTAGCTCTATCACCGTGGCTGAATAAGCCGGTAAAACGTAGCTAAACCTAGAAACGGCATTTCTGATTATTTTATTTTAATTCTTTCATATCGATTCAGCTCAGAGACCGCACAGTGTAGCGGTTTGATTTATCAAACAATGGAGTCGGATAAATCCGACTGCTACTACTTAGCGTTCGTGGCGTGCTCTGCGGTGAAAAATATAATAAGGCTAAACAGTTACATTCTTCCTTTCATTTTCTTTACTTCTTTTCAGGCCTTGTTTCTGTCTTGGATGCTATTCCAGGGCACTTTTCAAGGCGGCGATGGCTACCTCTAGTTGTTTCTCGTCGGGTTCCTTGGTGGTGATTTTTTGTAGCCACAGTCCCGGAGCAATTAGTATTTTGACAATTTTGCTGTTCTTTTTCTTACGGGATAATCTGGTTAATTCATAGGATATACCGCCAATCAAAGGGATAAAAAGTAGTCTTGTCAAACGCCCGGAGATGCCATGCGGCCTGCCTAAAAACATAAATACCAGGATACTAATCACCATTACTATAAGAAGAAAACTTGTTCCACATCCAGGATGATGAGTAGAATATTTCTTTGTGTTTTCAGGAGTTAAATCTTCTCCTGCTTCAAAAGTGAAAATACTCTTGTGCTCGGCACCGTGATATTGAAAGACCCTTCTCATACTTTTCCACAGACTAATAGCCCATATATATATTAAAAAGAAAGTTATTCTAATCAAGCCATCAATGAGATTAAATAAGAATCCCCCCTTGACGCCGGTTAACTCTACCAGAACCAAAGGAAGGTAAAAGAATATGAATAGGGCTAAGGCAAAACCCATGAGAAGTGATAAGATTAACCAGAGAGTGACAAATATTCCCCCTTTTTTTTCTTGCTTTCTGCCAAAGGTTTTTGTCTCGGGGTTTTCTTCATCCATGGCCTCTTCGGCCGAAAAACTAAGAGCTTTTATTCCCAGGTATAGAGATTCAATGAGAACTACTGCTCCTCTAATGATGGGAATCTTCAAAAATCTAAATCTTTCGGTGAGAGCGACATAAGGCTCCTTTTTTATCACTATTTGGCCATCACTCTTTCGCACAGCTACAGTGAATGATTTAGGAGAGCGCATCATTACTCCCTCTATCACTGCCTGTCCTCCTACCTGGAATTTTTTTATTGAAGTGTCAGTGGTGCTCTCAGTATCCGAAGAGTTCTTTTCTTTATTCATTCTTGCTCTCCCTCTTTTATGTTCATTGTTCGTAGTTCATCGGGAAAATCACGGTTTCCTCTCCCTAAGGGGAGAGGATTAAGGTGAGGGGATATGAACAACGAATAATGAACTAATAACTAGGTTGAGTTTAACATAAGGAAAGAGGATGTCAAGAATTAAAAAGGAGGCCAGAAATCTGCTTATTTTACATTGAGTTCGATCACCGTACAGGAATGGGGAGGGAAGCTATAGTTAAACTTAGAGGCCGCGTTTTTAATCATTCCAGTTTTGATCTTAACCTTTTCAGGATTTTCAAAGTCATTTGTGGCCATCACATCAGAACCGTTAAGCTCATAGATTTTAGCTTGGGCAGACGGAGAAAAGCCTTCCAAGAAGATAGGACACTCTATATCTTCTTCTTTGTGGTAATTAACTGTAGCAATGCATAACTTATCTTTGCCTCTGTTTAAACTCACAGAGGCATCTAAATAGGGAACCTTGCTCAGTTTGAGTTTTCTTTCGTCCAAAAACGCTTTCGCTTCAATATCGTAAGTTTCTGATTTAACTAAAGTATCTAATACGATTTCTCCGGTGTGATTAACAAAAAGTTCAAAAGCTCTATAAATAGAGGTGAGGTAAAGACGTTGAGTATCTGTGTGAATAGCTCCCAGCACATTCACCAGTTGAGCAAGGTTGGCCATGGTTACACTCTGGCACAGCTTATGCATGGTAATAAACACTCCAGCGGCGAATAATCCATCTTTCAGAGCATAATTTTCCTCCAGGTTATTTTCCTGATTGCCTCTATACCAGATATTCCACTCATCAAGAGCAATCTTTACTTTCTCTTCTTCTTTCATTAAAGGCTGAGCTATCTCTATCACACTCCTTAGAACTTCTAACCTTTTTTTGACCCAGTACACAGAGGCAACTGTCTCATAATAGTCATCCGAACCCAGATACTGGTGATTAGAGATATAGTCTATATATTTTCCGGCAGTTTTAATCACTTCTAAATCCCATTCTGGCTCATCTGCCCCCACGGCAATGATTTTTATGGTAGGGTCAACTACTTTCATAAAGTAGGCATATTCTCTTAGAACCTTAGCATATTCTTTAGCTGATCTAT
>Ga0315546_1000825_pt1 | contig 20993 bp, 18 predicted proteins | sample SalMarSW160170MG_FD_203833 | JGI IMG/M metagenome (GOLD analysis project Ga0315546, IMG submission 203833) | Salt marsh sediment microbial communities from the Plum Island Ecosystem LTER, Massachusetts, United States - Salt Marsh Sediment SW1601-170 ...
AACATAACCACACAGACACAGAATGTAATAATAACAGATGTTACGGCTCCTGTACCTGATGTAGATCCGTTGCCTGATATCACTGATGAATGTTCAGTAACAACACTTACGGCGCCGACAGCTACGGATAACTGTGCGGGAACAATAACAGGAACTCATGATGCCACACTGCCAATCACGGCACAAGGTACAACTGTGGTCACCTGGACTTATGATGACGGTAATGGTAACATAACAACACAGACACAGAATATTATCCTGGCAGACACTGAATTGCCTGTAATTACCTGTTCATCAGATATTAATCAATACGAAGATCCTGGATTCAATTATGCAACTGTAATAGTCCCGGATGCTGTCATCTCTGATAATTGTACTATTTCAACTCTTACATGGACCATAACAGGGGCAACGGTGGCATCATCCCCGGCGACCGGAGTCAATCAGGTTGGAACATATATTTTTGATACAGGTATTACAACCGTTTCGTATGAAGTAACTGATGAAGCCGGTAATTCTGAAGTATGCAGTTTTGATGTAACAGTATCTCCGCCACCTCCATTATCAGGTACTATTATTTCTCAAACCAATGTAGCTTGCTTCGGCGAATCTACTGGAAGTGTAACAGTAAGTGGCTCAGGCGGAGTACTCCCCTATGAATACAGCATCGATGGTACTAATTTCCAGTCATCAGATACATTTGATTCTCTGGCAGCAGTATCCTATACAGTAACTGTACGGGATGTTGAAATGACCACATTTGATATACCTGTTACTATAACAGAACCTGCTTCAGCACTGACTGTTGCTACAACTCAAACAGATAATATCTGTTACGGTGGTACAGTTGGAACAGCAACAGCAACGGCAAGTGGAGGTACATCCCCATATTCCTATTCCTGGGACACAGCACCTGTCCAGACAACAGCCACAGCAACCGGTCTGGCAGCCGGAACTTATACTGTCACAGTAACTGATGCCAACGGTTGTATAAATTATGCCAATGTTACAATTACTGAACCTACAGAAATTATTATTACTGTCTCACAGTTCAATGTACTCTGTAATGGCGGAGTTGATGGAACAGCAACAGCAGTTGCTGCCGGAGGCACGGGAACATTTATTTATTCATGGGATACATCACCTGTCCAGGCAACAGCCACGGCAAGCGGACTGGCAGCAGGCACATATACTGTAACAGTTACTGATATAAATGGTTGTGTGAACACAGAAACTGTACAGATAACAGAACCGGCAGCTCTTACTCTTGATGCTACACCTGCTGATGCATCATGTCCTGATACAGATGATGGTGAAATAACTCTTGATATAAGTGGAGGAACATCTCCTTACAGCGCAATATGGGCGGATGGAATTACCACTCAGAACAGAACCGGACTGCTTCAGGGTACCTACAGCATTGTTGTTACTGATGCTAACGGCTGTGCTGAATCACTGAGTATAGATGTTGGTTATAACATATCCTTTAACTGTCTTGTGATACCACAGATCATTACTCCCAACCAGGATGGTCATAATGATGAGTGGATAATCAGGAATATCGATATATATCCTGATGCAGAAATCCGCGTCTTTAACAGGTGGGGAAGAATGATTTACCGTGAAAGAAATATTCTGTCGAATCCATGGGATGGTACTTTTAAAGGTAAACTTGTTCCAACTGATTCATATCATTATATTTTGGATCTGAATGACGGATCTCAACCAAGATCGGGTGTTATTAGTGTAATAAGGGAAGAATAATAAGGTATATTTGCAGGAATTAAATGAGATATAGCAGAAGTATACTGTCACTGATCATCCTGATCATGTTTTATGGGACCGTTTCATCACAGCAGGTGCCAATGTACAGCCAGTACATAATGAATGGCTTCCTTGTTAATCCTTCATTTGCAGGACGTGACGGGTATACAACCGTGAATCTTACTGTCAGGGAGCAATGGGTGGGTCTTGATCAGGCTCCGGGTACTTATGCTGCCAGCTTCCAGACACGTATTTTAAAAAACAGCTATATCTCTAAAGCCACTTCGGTACGAAAAAAGCTTGTGCTTCCAACGAAAGGCGGTAAAGTTGGACTTGGAGGCTATATCTTTAATGATCAGAACGGAATAATGAGGCGTACGGGACTCCAGTTTGCATATGCATACCATATCCAGATGGGACAAACAGGAGCCTATCCGAATAATCTTGCATTCGGCCTTGCACTCACAGCATACCAGTTTGCAATAAATACTGAAGGATTGATCTATGATCCTGATGATCCCTTGCTTAACAATTATGACAGGTCAGTTTTTATACCTGATTTTAACTTTGGTGTAAGTTTTACAACATCAAAATATTATGCGGGATTTGCCATGACAAATATGTTCAGGGGCCAGCTTCTTTTTGCAGATACTACTGACACAAGGAGAACAGAACTGGGACATTATTTCCTTACAGGAGGGATAAAATTCGATCTTCATCCCGACTGGATCCTTGAACCGTCTGCTTTCATTAAATCATCTGACATGTTCTTTAAATCAATTCAGATGGATCTTACTACAAGGGTCTATTACAAGGAAGACTATTGGGCAGGACTCTCATGGAGAACAAATGACGCGATAATTCTTATGACGGGATTGAAATATGACAGGTTCTATTTTGCCTATGCCGTTGATTTCACTTTAACAGACATAAGAAGACAGAGCTTCGGGACGCATGAACTGACACTTGCGGTAAAATTTGGCGAGAGCGCCAGAAGGTATCGCTGGATTAGCGCTTATTGATACTTTTAGTTAATAAATAATGTCATCAGGTATCGTAAAAAGAATTACCGGTACCCTTTCGCTGCTACTATTGTTACTTGTAAAAGGATATCCTCAGGATGATGCTTCTAATTCTGTGAGACTAATGTTCTATAATGTTGAGAATCTGTTTGATATATATGATGATACTCTTACTGAAGATGAGGAATTTATGCCTGGAGGCTTGAGAAGATGGAATTATCAGAGATATAGCAGGAAGATCAATTCACTTTATAAGACAATTTTGGCTGCCGGTGAGTGGGAGCCACCAGCTATAGTTGCATTTTGCGAGATAGAGAACAGAAAAGTGCTGGAGGATCTTGTTACTAGTACAAATTTATCGAAATATGATTATGATATTGTACATGAAGATTCTCCCGATGAAAGAGGTATTGATGTTTGTCTTATTTACAGGAAAGAGATGGCAGATATAATTGACTACTCCTATTTATACACTTCGGTGGTAACCGGAAATGAATTCCGGACCAGGGATGTTCTTTATGCCAGGTTTCTGGTTAACGGCGATACCATACATCTTTTTGTAAATCACTGGCCTTCAAGAAGGGGAGGCGTTCTTGCAGGAGAGGCCCAACGTATTAAAATTGCTGAAATGGTCAGAGAAAAGGTCGATTCAATATTTGTTGCATCATACAGTAATGCACAAATTATCATTATGGGTGATTTTAATGCTACTCCTGAAGACAGGGTTATGAGCATATTAGCAGGCCGGGCAGATAATGACAGCTCACTTGTGAATCTGTCGGAGACTCTTCCTGATGGCACTGGAACCTACCGTTATATGGGAACATGGGAGATAATAGACCAGGTAATTGTATCAGATGCGCTAATTAAAGGAAATGCAGGGGTTTTCACTGAGCCTGGTTTGTTACAGGTCTTCCGGCCCGATTTTCTCATGATGAAAGATCTGAAATATCCGGGCTTAAGCCCTTATTCTACATATTCGGGATACAGGTACCAGGGAGGGTATAGCGATCACCTGCCTGTTTTACTTGACCTTAGATTACGATAGCTCAGGTGGATCGCAGGGCGTCAAACCTATCTCTTTCCCCTTTTCTATCATAAATTTCCTGGCAGCTTTATGCTCATTGGGGATTATACCATCAAGGATAGCTTCCCTAATTGCATTTTTTATTATTCCGACCTCTTTACCTGGTTTTATGCCGAAAGTACGGATGATCTCACTGCCGTCGACGGGAGGCTGGAAGTTCCTTAAAGCATCTTTCTCTTCAATTTCTTTTAACTTTTCCCTGACATATCTGAAATTTTTAAGGTGTTTTGTTTTTTTTGCTTCATTCTTCGATGTGATGTCAGCTTCACACAACATCATCAGGTCATCAATATCATCACCAGCTTCAAAAAGGAGACGTCTGACTGCCGAGTCAGTTACTTCTTCCTGCGACAACGCTATTGGCCTGAGATGAAGATCAACCAGTTTCTGAACATATTTCATCTTTTCATTCAAAGGCAGTTTGAGCTTTCTGAAAATGCCGGGGATCATCTTTGAACCGATGTATTCATGCCCGTGGAATGACCAACCGGTATCGGGAGAATACTTTTTTGTAACAGGTTTGGCAATATCATGAAGGAGAGCTGCCCACCTGAGCCATAGATTATCAGTGACTTTTGCTATATTATCAAGTACTTTCAAAGAGTGGTGAAAGTTATCTTTATGGGCTTTGCCTTCTTTAATGTCAACACCTTTCAGATTATCAATTTCAGGTAAAATGATCGTGAGCAGAGCTGCTCTCTCAAGCAGTATAAAACCAGTTGAGGGATGATCGCACATAATTATTTTATTCAGCTCTGTAATGATCCTTTCCTGTGAAACAATCGTTATACGCTCTGCGTTATGCTTTATTGAGTTAAAGGTATTTTTCTCGATTGTGAAATGCAGCTGGGTCGCGAACCGTATAGCCCGCATCATCCTTAACGGATCATCTGAAAAGGTGCTGTCAGGATCGAGCGGGGTGCGAATTATTTTTTTCTCCAGATCATCCTTGCCGCCAAAGGGATCAAGAAATTCGTCGTAGGTTTCTTTATTAAGGCTTACTGCCAGTGTATTTATCGTAAAATCTCTTCTTTTCTGATCATCTTCAAGTGTGCCATCTTCAACTACAGGCTTCCTGGATCCTTTACTATAAGACTCTTTCCGGGCCCCTACAAACTCAATTTCATAATCATTCCACCGGAACATGGCGGTACCGAAAATTTTGAATGTAATTACTTTGATTTTAGGGTCTATTTTCCTGGCAACTTTTTTAGCAATTTCAATTCCATTTCCTATTACAACAATGTCAATATCCCTGTCCGGATGCTCTCTCTCCAGAAGGCAATCCCTTACCCAGCCTCCGATCACAAATGCTTTAACCCCTTCATCGGTTATTACATCTGAAAGAATCTTGAATATCCCGTCATTCAGACATATGTTCATATATAGATATGACAATTTGTTAATAACCCATGACAAAGTTACAATTAATATGTAATTTTATCTAAAATACAGCTATTGCTCATATATGGCATTATTGTTGACCTGCCTGAAACAATTATGATCCAAAAGTGTTTAATATAAAAAACTGATATGATAGAACATTTGACAAAAGAGACCTTTCTGAGTAAAGTATTTAATTACGAAAAGAATAAAGAGTGGAAATTTGAAGGAGCAAAACCCTGTATTATCGATTTCTATGCTGACTGGTGCGCACCATGTAAAATAGTCGCCCCGATACTTGAAGAATTAGCCACCGATTTCGATGGGAAACTGGATGTTTATAAGGTGAATACCGAGGAACAGCAAGAGCTGGCTGCTGCATTCGGGATAAGGAGCATACCCTCATTTCTGTTTGTTCCGGCAGATGGTAATCCTCAGATGGCAATGGGTGCTTTACCCAGGGAAACATTCATTAAAGCATTCAAAGATGTCCTTGGTATAGAAAAATAGACTGTTCGTCAAAAAAAACCGGTACTGGATTAAAATATAGTGATTCCTGCGAAACATTTTAATCCTTAAGTACGTTAAATATAACAGCAGTAACGGAAGGTTACAGGATTTTTTTTCATGGATTTAGGTTTAGGGTAGTGGTAAATCAGGACTTCGGTCCTGATTTATTTTAAACCAGATCCTTGAAAATATTGTTGATCTCCTCTTCCGTCGTCCGAAGCTTCTTCTGGCATTGTCTTATAAGTTCCGATGCACGTTTTACTTCTTCCGACAATTTGTCTACATCAAGAACTCCTTTTTCAATGTTCTGCAGTATCTTTTCTATTTCAGATACTGCCTCGTTGAATGAAAATACCTTTTTTGCCATAGTTTTATTCTTGTTTCTTGTTTCTTTTGTCTTGTTCCTTTTCGATTACTCTACTTTTTATTCTTCCATCGCTGAATTTGGTATCAATAAAACTGTCAATATCAATATCTTTAGCGCTTTTAATTATCTTTCCGTTCATTGAGGTTATTGTATACCCTCTTTTCAGAACCCTTTCGGGATCAAGTATCTTTAACCTGTTTCCCAATCCATCGTTTCTATCATGGGTCTTATTTATATGACCAATTGTTTTACTTATAAGCTCGTTTTTTTTGTTTTCGACCAGAATGCTTTTCCCGGTCGAAAAGTAGCCTGAGGCAGAAATCAACTTTGATTTCTGAGTAGCTGGTATCAATCCCGCTTTTGCAATTAATTCCCTGCCAAAATTGATCATTTCAATTATCCTGTTTGAGAGCTCCTCCTTCTGATTTGAGACCATTAATCTTGCTACAGGTATTAGCTTCATTCTGAATGTATCCAGCATGCTGCGGTTCTCTTCAATTATCATTCGCGAAGTGTCGATTATTTCATTAACTATCTCCTCTATCCGGGTTTCGGTTTCGGCAATACACTCAATAAGATGATCAGCTACTGCTGTCGGCGTCTTAAGTGATCTGAAGGCCACCATATCAGTTACTGAAAGATCTTTTTCATGTCCTATACCCGTTATTACCGGCAGCGGGAACTGTGTGATGTGATATGCAATATTATAGCTGTCGAACCAGCTCAGATCACTCTGTGAACCTCCTCCCCTTATAACTGCAACCACATCAAACATTTCCATGTGACCAGCTATCAGGTCAAGTGAGTCAATAACACTCTGTTCCGTTTCCTTTCCCTGCATTGTCGTTTCAAACAGAGCTGTATAAAATACATATCCATAATTGTTAGTGGTGAGGTGATTTATGAAATCGGAATAACCTGCTGCGCTTTTTGAAGAGATTACAGCGATTCGTTGTGGAATTACCGGAAAGGGAAGTCCCTTATTCATTGTAAAAACTCCTTCATCCTCAAGCTTTTTAATGACCATCTGGCGCTTCAATGCCATCTCACCTATTGTGAATGAAGGATCAATATCCGAGATGATAAGACTCAATCCATAAAGTTCATGGTATTCAATCTTAATCCTGACAAGGATTTTTATTCCCTCTTTAAGCTCTTCTCCTGTAATATTCTTAAAGAATGATTTCAGAAAGATGTATCGTTTGTTCCAGATAATGGCTTTTACACGTGCCCTTGCATTTTTTTCGTCCGGATGTTTTTCGATCAACTCAAGATAGCAATGTCCGGCATAATTTTCCTTGATCTCCGATATTTCAGCTATAACCCAGTACATGTCAGGCAGAGCCATATAGAGGGCATCTCTGATAATAAGCTGTAATTCGGATAAGGAGAGTTTTTCAGTCATGATCAGTTGCCGAGTTTGATTATCTTATCTCCCCTGTTTTCTCAGGGTCAGCAACATTTATGCTGTTCTTTTCGAGATCATTAATTAAATTTGTTGCATCAATATCCATCTGGTTGTCATCTGTATAGCCTGCAACATAATTGATTTTATACCTTATAGTTCCGTCTGGATTATAGAAAAACCAGGCCCCTTCACGCAGGTTGTCCTTATAGAACCCGGAGATCTCTAAGATACCGTCTTCATACCACACATCAAATTTCCCATTTCGCAGATCATCTGAAAAGCATGATTTAAGCAATAATTTGCCGTTCGGATGATACTTCAGCCATTCACCCTCGCGTTTGTCGTTAATGAAACTCAGTCTTTCTGCAATAGTACCGTCAGGATAATATTTAAATGATTCACCATTTCTCAGATTTTTCGAATATTCCTCCTCGCATATCAGGTACCCGTCACTTGATGCTGAATAGAATTTCCATTTTCCCTCTTTCATCTGGTTCACATATCTGCCTTTAGATGCTATTAAACCATTATAATGGTAGATTGTTGCATCTGCCATATTACCGTCATCACTGTAAATAAGAACTGATCTGAGGGAATTATCTTCATAATATCTTTTAAACTCGCTAACAGGATGATCGTCTTTGAACATTCCTTCATACAGCATACGGCCGTTTGGATATTTTTTCATCCAGTATCCCTGCTTCCTGCCCTGCTGGTCGGTCTGATTTAACTCTGTGCCTGTCTGGCAGGTTGCAGTTGCAGAAAATGTTAATAATAAGGTTATTATGAAGATTTTGTTGTTCATAAAAATGAAACGTAAAATATTATATAAAAGTACAAAAAGCATTTTCAGAAAATAAAAAATAACCGCAAACCTGCCTGCCGTCAGGCAGGGTTCACAAAATGTAGCAGAGTCCGCAAAGAATTCATTTAATAATCCTGCTTTACGTTCTTTGTGTATCCTTTGTGTGTTTTGCGGTTAAATAATTTCGGCTTTTATTATAAGTCTATTTTACCTCTTCGAAGTCGACATCAGTTACTTCATCATCACCTGATTTTGAATTATCTCCGGTCTGGCCTTGTCCGGGCTGTTCCGATCCAGGTTGGGTAGCCCCCTGTCCTGAAGCCTGTGCGTTCTTGTACATCTCTTCGGAGGCTGACTGCCATACTGTATTCAGTTCAGCCAATGCTTTATCGATAGCTTCAACATCCTGGTTCTTATGAGCCTCTTTGAGTTTTGCAAGGGCATCTTCGATGGCTGGTTTCTTATCAGCGGGTATTTTATCTCCAAATTCCTTAAGCTGTTTTTCAGTTGTGAATATCATACTGTCAGCAGCATTGATCTTATCAACCCTCTCCTTTGTCTGTTTATCGGCTTCTGCATTTGCCTGAGCTTCATCACGCATTCTCTTGATTTCATCGTCGCTCAAACCGGAAGATGCTTCTATTCTGATTCTCTGCTCTTTACCGGTACCGCGGTCTTTGGCTGTCACATGCAGAATACCATTGGCATCAATGTCAAATGTCACTTCAATCTGCGGCACGCCTCGTGGTGCGGGCGGAATACCATCCAAATGAAAACGTCCGATTGTCTTGTTTCCTGAAGCTATTGGTCTTTCTCCCTGGAGTACATGTATTTCAACAGAAGGTTGTCCATCAGCTGCAGTTGTGAAGACCTCTGTCTTTTTAGTGGGTATGGTTGTATTAGCTTCTATAAGCCTTGTCATTACACCGCCCATAGTTTCAATACCTAACGAAAGAGGCGTTATATCAAGGAGTAAAACATCCTTAACCTCTCCTGTCAGTACACCACCCTGTATTGCTGCACCAACAGCGACAACCTCATCAGGATTAACCCCTTTGGAAGGTACCTTCCCATAGAATTTCTCAACAAGCTGCTGAATTACCGGAATACGAGTTGAACCGCCAACAAGTAAAACTTCATCTATATCGGATGCTTTATAGCCTGAATCATCAAGAGCCTTCTGGCATGGTTGGATACATGACTGGAAAAGCTTGTCGCATATTTTTTCAAAATTAGCACGTGTCAATGTTTTGACAAGATGTTTTGGAATTCCGTCAACCGGCATAATATAAGGCAGGTTTATTTCCGTGGAGGTTGTGCTTGAAAGCTCAATTTTAGCCTTTTCGGCTGCCTCTTTCAGGCGCTGCAGTGCCATCGGATCTTTCCTTAAGTCAATACCTTCATCCTTCAGGAACTCTTCGGCCATCCAGTCAATGATAAGGTGATCAAAGTCGTCGCCGCCAAGGTGAGTGTCACCATTTGTCGATTTAACCTCAAAAACACCATCACCCAATTCAAGGATAGAAATATCGAAAGTACCTCCGCCAAGGTCAAAAACGGCGATCTTAAGATCCTGCGACTTTTTGTCAAGTCCATAGGCCAGTGATGCAGCTGTAGGCTCGTTAATAATCCGTTTTACATTTAATCCCGCAATCTCTCCGGCCTCTTTGGTTGCCTGGCGCTGTGAATCGCTGAAATATGCCGGAACAGTTATGACAGCATCAGTAACCTCAGTTCCAAGATAATCTTCAGCTGTTTTTTTCATTTTCTGAAGTATCATTGCTGATATCTCCTGAGGAGAATAAAGCCTGTTCTCAATTTTTACCCTCGGAGTATTATTATCACCTTTAATGACATTATAGGTTACTCGTTTTATCTCCTTATCAAGTTTGTCATACGTTTCACCCATGAACCTCTTAATGGAGTATACAGTGTTTTTGGCGTTGGTGATAGCCTGTCTTTTGGCAGGATCGCCTACTTTACGCTCGCCTTTATCGACAAAGGCAACAATTGAAGGAGTGGTTCTTTTCCCTTCGCTGTTTGGAATTACAACAGGTTCATTGCCTTCCATAACAGAGACACATGAGTTTGTAGTTCCCAGATCTATACCAATAATCTTTCCCATTTTATAATTATTTACTATGTTACTATTTTGATATACTTTTTATGCAATGATTATGCCATTCGGATTTCATGACAAAACGACAGTGATAATTTTCCAAACTGCCGGAATTAAAAGAAATTAATACCTTTGTGATCTGTAATAACATATTAGCCATTATGTCGGTACACAAGACTGTAAAAAAGGTTACCACTCATGTTCTTAATGAGATGAAGCTTAAAGGTGAGAAGATCGCAATGCTCACAGCTTATGATTATTCCGTTGCGAAGATACTTGACGAAGCAGAGATTGACGTCATCCTTGTTGGCGATTCAGCATCAAATGTGATGGCAGGGTTTGATACGACCCTTCCGATTACTCTCGATAACATGATATATCATGCTGCATCGGTTGTAAGAGCAGTGAAAAGAGCCCTTGTGGTTGTTGATCTGCCCTTTGGAACATATCAGGGCAATTCGAAGGAAGCGCTGATATCCTCAATAAGGATCATGAAAGAAACAGGAGCATCGGCAGTGAAACTTGAAGGTGGACAGCAGATTGAAGAATCGATTGAGAGGATCCTGTCAGCCGGTATTCCTGTAATGGGACATCTTGGACTTACACCTCAGGCTATTCATAAATTCGGGACATACATTGTGAGGGCACAAGAAGAGGAAGAGGCAATCCGCCTGATGGATGATGCCAAACTTCTTGAAAGGTTGGGATGTTTTGCGGTAGTACTTGAAAAGATACCTGCGAAGCTGGCTGAGGAGGTTACCGGCCATCTTAAAATACCGGTAATCGGAATAGGGGCAGGATCAAAAACAGACGGACAGGTACTTGTTCTTCACGATATGCTCGGGATAACACAGGAATTCTCGCCCAGGTTTTTGCGACGATATCATAACCTTTATGCAGAAATAAAAGGCGCCGTCCAAAATTATATCAATGATGTGAGAACACTCCAGTTTCCCAATGAAAAGGAACAGTATTAGTCATGTCTGACATACTATACGAAGACAATCATATCATTGCGGTTAACAAAAGATCATCTGATCTTTCTCAGGGAGACAAAACAGGAGATCAATCCCTCGATACTGAAATAAAGAAATATATTGCTCAGAAATACAATAAACCCGGCGAGGTATTTCTGGGTGTCGTTCACAGGCTCGACAGACCGGTAAGTGGTGTGTTGTTATATGCCCGAACAACAAAAGCCCTTATAAGGCTTAATGAAATGTTTCGGACCGGCAAGGTGAAGAAAATCTATCTCGCAATAGTAAAGGAGAGACCTCCTGAAGATGAGGCAACCGTTACCCATTACCTGAAAAAAAACGAGAAACAGAATAAAACATACGTTTACGATACAGAGGTTAAGGGATCAAAGCAGGCCAGCCTCACTTACAGGCTTGCAGGACGATCGGCAAGTTATTATCTTCTTGAAATAGAGCTACATACGGGACGCCATCATCAGATAAGGGCTCAGCTGGCAAAGATCGGATGCCCGGTAAGGGGTGATCTGAAATACGGTTTTCAAAGATCGAACCCGGATGGCAGTATAAATCTTATGGCACGGCGGTTGGAATTTGTTCATCCTGTGAAAAAAGAAAAAATAGTGATAACTGCCCCATTACCTGATTCTGATATTTGGAGTTCATTTGTACACATGTACTCACCATCAGCCCCCTTTCTCGAGAAGGAGAGAGGCTAAAGCAAAAGACACCGGCAGGATTATCAATATTAGTAAAAGATTTTTGCTAATTCTTTTCATGGCATGATGGTTTCGATTCAGATCAAAATTACTTCATTACCTGCATAATACAGTTAATTTCTGGTTAATAAGAGTTAATGAAAAGTTAAAACCTGTATTATTATTATTATGATAAGTTAAATTTGCATCATGAGCAGAAAAAAATTCATAGGACTCATCTTTATGATGCTTTTTTCAATAGTTGGCATCATCTGGGTTCAGTTAATATGGATCAGGAATGCGATAAAAATCCGTAACGATAGTTTCGATACCTGGGTAAGAGCAAGCATAAACGATGCAGCTCAATCCATAGAATCGTCGAGAAAGATGAGTTTCTTCAATGATTATCTGCTGAAGGATCCCGTTGAACAGGACAAGGAAAATGCTGTCATTTCAGGCTATATGAATATAGAGAGTTATTCGATGGGGAGTGACGGTAATTTTAGCCTCAGAATAACAAATCAATCGGTTACCGGTAATCCTGGCGAAAAACCGGTGATCATAACTCATGATACTACCCTTACATCCGATTCGGTTGCATTTGTCGTAACCTCTTCTGATGATCCCGCCGGCATTACTATTGTTCAAAACGGAGATGCTTCTGCAAAGAATGGCGGATCAGTATTTGTGAGGCCGAAAGAATTCATTGAGTGGGTTCGAAGAAGGCAGGATGAATTTCAGAATATGAGCGAGCAGATGATTTCTGAAGTTTATCAATGGGAAAAGACCCTGGAACTTGATAATCAGGCAATTGATTATGCACTAAAACGTTCATTGATGTTTTCAAATATTCAGACGCCCTTCGAATTTGCAATAATAAGAAACGGTGTGGTAACTGAAGGAACTTATAAGAAATCAAGCAAAAATGATTTCCTGAAGAGCAATTATCAGGTGCATTTGTTTCCTGATAATTTAATACGTCAGGATCTGGTACTGTCAGTTGTCTTCCCTGAACGTACAAACTATGTACTGGGGTCGATGGCAGGGATATTGGGCGGATCACTTCTTTTCTCACTCATAATTCTGGCAACATTTGCATTGAGTCTCTTCTTCATAATTCGTCAGAAAAAAATATCGGAGATGAAGTCAGATTTTATAAACAATATGACTCACGAATTTAAAACTCCTATTTCCACTATATCGCTTGCTGCAGATACCATAACAAACTCAAAAGTAATCGGTGATGAATCGAGTATCAGGCATTTCATCAGTATGATAAAAAAGGAAAACAGCAGGATGAATAAGAAGGTGGAAACGATTCTGCAGATTGCCTCGCTCGACAAGAAGGAAATAGATTTCAATTTCGAATTAATCTCTCTTCATGCTGTTATAGAACGTGCAGTAGAGATTATTGATATACTGCTGTTACAGAGAAACGGCACCATTAAGCTCAATCTTAGTGCCTCTCAACCAGATATTTATGGTGATCATGATCACCTTATAAATCTTGTCAACAACCTTCTCGATAATGCAATAAAATATTCAGAGGGAGCTCCAGAAATCCTTATTGAAACAAAGAATAATGAAAAAGGTATAATCATGTCGGTTGCTGATAAAGGAATTGGCATGAGCAAGAGCGTTCAGAACAGGATTTTTGAAAGGTTTTACCGGCAAACCTCAGGTAATGTGCATGATGTAAAAGGATTTGGTCTGGGTTTGAATTATGCGCTTGCAATAGTTGATGCACATAAGGGAGAAATAAAAGTTGACAGTGAACCAGGGAAAGGAAGCCGTTTTGATGTATTTTTACCATTTAAACCTGAAAACGGAAAATGAACATAAAACCTGTTAAGATATTCCTTGTTGAGGATGATCTGAGTTTTGGATCAGTACTTAAATCATACCTCGAGATAAACGACTTTGCCGTAGATTGGGTCGATGACGGGAAATTTGCCGTTGACCATTTCAGAAAAGGCCTTTTTGATATTTGTATACTCGATGTGATGCTTCCGCATGTTGACGGATTTACTATTGCAAACGAGATCAGACAGATCAATAATACAGTACCGATAATATTTCTGACAGCTAAAAAACTGAAGGACGATGTCCTTATGGGATATGGAGTCGGTGGTGATGATTATATCACAAAACCTTTTGATACCGATATCCTCCTTGCCAAAATACGTGCAATAGTCGCCCGCAGAGATTTTCAAAGAGGTACAAAGGATATTTTTGAAATAGGAAAATTTACTTTCAACGCAAAGCTAAGGACACTTACTGCAGGTGATGAGGAGAAGAAACTGTCGCCCAAGGAAGCTCAATTGCTTGAACTACTTGCTGGTAATCCTAACGCATTGATTAGCAGAGAGATGGCTCTTAAGAAAATATGGGGTAACGACGATTATTTTACTGCCCGCAGTATGGATGTTTATATAACCAAGCTCAGAAAAATGCTGTCAGATGATCTCCGTTTAAATATTAAAAACATACACGGAGCAGGCTTTCAGTTGATTATCAGCGAGGAATGACCGGAAGATCATTCCTGCTGAATTGAAGCGGCAGGAGATCACTTCCCTTCTCAATAACCCAAATCTTATTTTTGCTCCCCAGGATGATCCTGATGCTTTTACCGTTCCTTGTTTCCTCTTCAGCTATCACCTGGCGGCAGTTACCGCATGGTGAGACAGGTTCTTGTAACAACTCCTGTCCGGATATTGCAGCCAATGCTATTGCTAACGGAGCATCACCCGGATAATTTGAAGATGCTCCCGACAAGGCTGCTTGTTCGGCACATATACCCGAGGGGAAAGCTGCATTTTCAATATTTGTTCCATTTACTATTTTATCACTCTCAAGCCTTACTGCAGCTCCTACTTTGAATCCTGAATATGGAGCATAAGCATTTTTTGCTGCTTCCATTGCAGACAAGAGTAATTCACGATCTGAAGGTTCAAGCTCCTCAATGGTATCAAATTCCTTATAAGGAATTGAGATATTTATGGTTCTTTTCATAACTCTCTTATTCATTTTGGATTACAAAAATAGAAAAAATTTAGAGTGCCTTGAGTTTCGAGTACTTAAAGTTATATTTAAAAAATCAACTTAAGTCACTTTAGTCACTTTAGTCACTTCAATAACTTTTTCCTATTTTTGCCGAAACAATACAAATGTCGGGACAAAAATATCTTATCATACTTTTTTTAATTCCGGTATTCTTTTATGCATGCCGATCTTCAAGACCGGTTGTCACTCCTTCAGGAGGGGAGGCAAATGCTTCTGCATATATCGAACGATATAAAGACCTGGCAATAAGCGAAATGAAACGTACCGGCATTCCGGCAAGCATTACGCTGGCCCAGGGGATGATCGAATCAGATTTTGGACGCAGTACTCTTGCCCGGAAAGCAAATAATCATTTTGGGATAAAATGTCACAGCGACTGGACAGGACCGGTCATCCGTCATCATGATGACCGCAGGAATGAGTGTTTCAGAAAATATTCAAGACCTGAAGATTCTTTTTATGATCATTCCGATTTTCTAATCTACGGATCGCGTTACGGTTTTCTTTTCGATATACCTGTAACTGATTATAAGGCCTGGGCACGGGGACTTAAAAAAGCTGGTTATGCCACCAATCCCGATTATGCTAATATGCTTATCAGGAAAATAGAAGAGAGCTCACTTTATATTTATGACCGGGGATATTCAGAAACTGCTCAGAAGGAGAGGCGATTGTCACAGGCTGACGAGGAAAAGGAAAATACTTTTAATGGAGGTGAAGTATTTGAGAATCCTTACGGAAATGAAAATCAGGCAGTTGTATTTGCTCCTCAGAGGATATTGGAAAATAATCGTATCAAGTATATCATTGTACAGGATGGTGAAACCAGGGAAATGATAGAGAAGGAATTCCAGCTTCTGAGGTGGGAGTTGTCTCGTTATAATGAGCTCAGCAGCGATTTTACACCTGCTGCCGGCCAGATACTGTATCTCCAGCCAAAAAGAGACAGAGCAGAACCGGGAAAAGAGATACACATTGTTAGTGAAGGAGACACAATGTATTCTATATCACAGCAATATGGTATAAAGCTCCAAAAGCTTTACGAATTGAACCGAATGATGGAAGGAGAGGAGCCTGCCGCGGGTGTTAAGATCCGGCTGAGAAGTATAAAACCGGTTAACTAACAGAGATAGAGTGCCTTGCTATCCTGAACCCTCTTAGAAATTCAACTGTATTCATCCTGTTTTTACCTTCAAGCTGAAGATTAAGAATATTCACAAATCCATCCTTACAGGCAATTTTCAGGAAATATTTACCATCGGAAATCAAATGTCCCGGATTATACCTGTGTTTCTCTGTCTCCGGTTCACTCTCATAGATCTTTAACAAAAGGGTTCCGGAGCCCTCTTTAATGAATGATCTTGCACACGGGTAAGGAGCCAGGCCACGGATGAAATTATGGATCTGTTTGGCATCTTTTCCCCAGTTGATTACACAATTATCAGGTATTATCTTCGGTGCTGTTTTAAGTATCTCTCCCGCTATGATATACTTTGATTGGGGTTGAGGTCTAAGGTTATTTTCTGAGAGACCTGCCAATGTTCTGCTCACTAATCTTGCACCGTGTCTCATCAGTCTGTCGTGAAGATCTCCTGCATTTTCAAATGGGAATATCTGGACCCTTTCTCTTAGCAATATACTGCCAGTATCAATCTTCTCATCTATGAGGAATGTGGTAACACCGGTTTCTGTTTCTCCGTTCATTATTGCATGGTTGATAGGGGCTGCACCCCTGTATTGAGGCAGAAGTGATGCATGAAGGTTGACAGTACCTATTGATGGCAGTTTCCAGACAACTTCAGGAAGCATGCGGAAGGCTACAACAATAAAAACATCAGCCTTAAATTTCTTTAAAGTATTGATAAATGCAGGATCTTTCAGGTTATCAGGCTGAATGATAGGGAGGTAGCTGAATTCGGCAAATTCCTTTACAGCCGACCTGGTCATCTTTCTCCCTCGTCCGGCAGGTTTGTCAGGAGCAGTAACTACACCTACCACATTAAAGCCATTCATCAGCAGCGAACCTAATGTCGCAACTGCAAATTCCGGTGTCCCCATGAATACTATCCTGAGGCTTTTCATATTGGCAAGTTAAGAGAGATAACAAATCTATGAAAAAAATCAATCCTTGACAATATGCTTGAAGCATGTCAGATCATGACCCATTTTATTGGCTTTTGTCTCCAGATAAAACTTATTATAGGGGTTGGGCTCAATTATCAGCGGTATGCTCTCAACGATCTGAATACCATATCCTTCCAAACCTGCTCTTTTAACCGGATTGTTAGAAATAAGCTTTATTTTTCCAAGCCCAAGTTTCATCATTATGTTGGCACCAACACCGTAGTCTCTTTCATCCTCAGCAAACCCAAGTTTAATATTAGCCTGAACGGTATCCATACCTTCATCCTGCAGGCGATAGGCCTTTATCTTATTGAAAAGTCCAATACCTCTGCCTTCCTGGTTAAGGTATATAACTACTCCTTTTCCTTCTTTTTCAACCATTTCCATCGCCTTGTGAAGTTGCGGACCACAGTCACATCTCAATGAACCGAAAATATCACCTGTGAAGCAGGAAGAATGAACACGCACCAGTACAGGATCATCTTTTGTCCAGGAGCCCTTTACCAGTGCACAATGTTCAAGTCCGTTGCTTGACTGGCGGAATGGAATAAATTCGAAATCACCATACTTGGTTGGCAGTTTTACCTGCTCGCCTCTTTCTACTATTGAATCTCTTTCAAGTTTGTATATAATAAGGTCGCGTATTGTGATTATTTTGGTGCCGAATTTTTTTCGAAGCTTCACCAGGTCTTTAAGACGTGCCATGGTACCATCTTCATTCATAATCTCTACAAGGGCACCTCCGGGATTAAGACCGGCAAATGTTGCAAGATCGACTACAGCTTCGGTATGACCTGCTCTTCTGAGAACACCTTTTGCTCTTGCTTTCAACGGAAAGATATGGCCGGGACGACCAAGGTCGGAAGGTTTTGTTGAAGAATCTACCAGTGCTCTTATGGTCAGGGCTCTGTCTTTGGCAGATACGCCAGTTGTTGTTTCCTTACTTAAAAGATCGACAGATACGGTAAATTGTGTCTCGTGCAATGAAGTATTTATTCCTACCATCAGGTCAAGGTCCAGTTCCTCGCATCTCTGCTCGGGCAATGCAACACAGATGAGACCCCGGCCATGCCTTGCCATGAAGTTAACAGTCTCCGGAGTAATCAGTTCAGCAGCACAGATAAAATCTCCCTCATTTTCACGGTCTTCATCATCAACCACTATCAGGAGGCGGCCATTCTTAATGTCTTCTATTGCCTCTTTAATTGTATTTAGTTTGTAATTACTCATACTGTTCTGGTTTATTATCAGGATTATTGATCCTTCCGGTAATTGTAACCCTGTATATATAATCTTTGATTTTACGCAAGAATAAAAGGTAAGTATCGATGTTCATTATTACAGAGTCGTTAGATGCTTTATATGTAAGGAATATTCCAACTGGTAAAAGTATGTATGATGATGCCCACATACCTGCAACACTGCTGATCAGTTCTTCCTCCACAAGCTTTTCTCCCGACAATGAAATTACATACCATATAACAAAGAAAAATATCGATATTACAGCGGGAGTACCCAATCCGCCTTTTCTTATTATTGCGCCCAGAGGAGCTCCGATAAAGAAGAAAATTATACATGCAGCCGGCAGTGTAAGTTTCTTATGCCAGTCTACTTCATATCGTTTATTGTGCCTTATTTCCATTTTCAAAGATTCTTCACTGTCAGTCAGAAAAACGTTTGCCTCTTTCAGCATTTCAATGGTTTGCGTGAGTGCTGTTAATTTTTCTATTACGGGGAGTGAATCAAAAATTGCCTGTGTATCAAAAATTTTGGAGTTTCCCAAACTGATCTCCTGTGTATGGCTTCTTGATCCCTGCTTTTCAATAAAGATCTTATTCCTGCTAAAGTCACTTATCTGGGAGATCTGTTTTGTACTGTGTCGTTTTCCAAGGGAATCGATATAATGAGCAAGCTGCGACATATTCATCCTCCATGAGTTGGAGGTAAACATGTCATTCCCGCTTCTTTCAAGCTCAAATCCCGAGAGTGCAATTACAAGCGTCTGTTCCGTAAATGAATCTTTCCTGGATGGATGTCGTTTCTGATCTATACCCGGATTCTCTTCTTCCATCTCTGAGAAGGAATAACCATTATAAAGGGTCATTATAAGTGCTGTCTCATCCGGTGTGACCCTGATATTACCCGAATCGGCAACAATAACAGAGATATTACCCTTTTTATCGCGGTGATCGTATACAATAAGGTTATCGAGACGATTTGTATAAGGGTCCTTTGAGGTTATTTTTATACTGAATCCGTCTATATCGTTATTGAATGAACCGGCTTGCAGGTTTATATCCGGACGTTTACGTCTTATGTCATATAACAGTCCCCTGGCCTGCTTGTTAGAATAGGGGAGAACATAATTTGAAAAAAGGAAAGATACCAGTACAAGGAAAAACATTAAAATAATCAGGGGTCTCATTATCCTCTGAAGAGATATACCTGACGATTTAAGTGCTGTCAGTTCGCTGTATTCGCCCATGTTCCCGAATGTCATCAGTGCTGCAAGAAGAATTGCCAGGGGAAGCGCCATAGGGACAAAAGAAAGGGAAAACTGGAAAAGAAGCTCTGCAATTATCTCTAAATCAAGGCCTTTACCGGCAAGCTCATCAATATACATCCAGAGAAACTGCAACAATAAGATTATGAGCACAATGAAGAATGTGAGTATCAAAGGCCCGATAAATGATCTCAGGACAAATATGTCAAGTTTCTTCAACGGATAACGAATTTGATCGCAAAAGTACTTGATTTTTATCGAAAATCATAACGCCACTATACCACTACACCACTACACCGTTCATCATATTCCCAGTAATCGTTTCAGATCAGTAATCTGAGTATCCCACAGAGAGACTGCATCATCTTTTTCATCGGGGTCAGCAAAATCTGTTATTATCAGGGCAAGGCTGCCGCTGAGTTCTTCTATATTAATCCTGAATTCAAAATAATTAGATTCTTCATCAACTGCATCGAGCCATTCAAACCTCACGAATTTATTATCCTTAATTGCTGTTATCCTTGCTTTTGATTCTGACTTACTCCATGTAAATGTAAAAATATCACCATCCACAGTGACATTATCTGCAAACCATTCACATAGGCCTTCCGGTGTACTCAGTCTTGAAAAAAGGACTTTTGGTGAGCAATTCATCGGATATTCCAGTTCGTATTTTTCGCTCATTCTGAATAGACTCAATAACTATCCATGCAATATAGAAAAAATAATGAAACATAAAAATATCTTATTGTGAATTAAGCGTAAACTGCTTATATTTGCACCCGCAAAACTTCCACCTTCTCCGCCGGCTGGCGGATACGGTGGACACGGCCCTCCTTCGCTGAAGCTACGGAGGACACGGCGAGATAGCTCAGATGGTTAGAGCGTATGATTCATAATCATAAGGTCGGGGGTTCAATTCCCCCTCTCGCTACAACTGAAAGCCCGGCACGAAGTGCCAGGGCTTTTTTGTTTCAGGATGGAGCTGAAAACTTGTTTTCAGGCGACAGGATGAAACAAAAAAACCGTAGCAACGCAAAGCGTTGCCGGGCTTTTCGTTGTTAAGCCTTCCCCAGGGAATCACGGCGCCTCCGGCGCCGTAATTCCCATTCGCAGCATGTGAAGGCTTTCAGTTGTTAAGCTCCCCAGGGAATCGCCTAAGGCAA
>Ga0315546_1000828_pt1 | contig 20944 bp, 18 predicted proteins | sample SalMarSW160170MG_FD_203833 | JGI IMG/M metagenome (GOLD analysis project Ga0315546, IMG submission 203833) | Salt marsh sediment microbial communities from the Plum Island Ecosystem LTER, Massachusetts, United States - Salt Marsh Sediment SW1601-170 ...
CTCTATTCAGTGGCAGGTTCATGATATATTAATTATCATAAACCCAACTTATTTCAATATCAATTAGATATAATTATATAACAATCTAATATAATTATTAAAAAATGGGATTTCCTATACTATCAAGCTATTACCTGCTCCCCATTATTTCCTCACACGTATTTGCCATCTTGCCGCGTGAGTGGACGCTCACTGTTGGTGATATCTTAGTGATAGATTATCCGACAGGAATTGCAACCACTTCTCTGCGTCCGGTAAGACATGATGCCCACCATCATGTTCCACATACACATGTTCGATTCCAAGGTCAGTCATCACTTTATCTAATACCTGGCCTTGGTTAGGCGCAGAGATGTCCGAAGTGCCATGAACAATCATAATTCCATTCAACCGCAGAGGTTGTTTGAGATAGCTATCCAAATGTCCATGTGTTATATCAGCTTCAGCATAACTCTTCCACACTTCAGGCACAGCCTGTACTTTACCACCGACCAATTCAAATGGTTTGTCTAAAAAGAAAGGCGGCTTGGCAGGATTCGGAGATATTGCCGCTGCAAGTGCAAAACCGCTTCGCCCACTAATATCCAATAGACTGAATTCCTCAAAATCTTTAGGATTGAAAGGGGCAATATACTCCAAACGGATTTTCCATCCAGAAGTATCTCTATCGTAATGTCCTGCGTGAGCGGCGACAACACTAAACACCTCTGGATACTTCAGCGCGAGATGCATTGAACCATATCCACCCATCGAAAAGCCTGCAATTCCCCGACTATTTCGATGGACAATTGTCCGATAATTATTATCAATGTAACTAACCAAGTCCTTCGTGATGTAAGTTTCATAGTCTCCAATCGTTTTTGAACTAAGATACCAACTTCCACCAAGCCTATTATCGGCATCGAGCATCACAAAGATTATCTCTTTGGCTTTACCTTCCGCAACAAGCTTTTCCATTGCCGTTTTGATGTTAAAGCCTTTATAGAGAAATTCATAGATAAATGGGGCGCCTCCCGTCCATACTGAGGGAGAAGCAAAGGAGCCATGCAGCAGATATACTGCTGGATAGCGTTGCTCTGGCGAGGTGGCATAACTCGGTGGCAAATAGACGATGAGGTCCCTATCTGCCGGATCACCCAATAGGTTGCCTTCTAGCGCAGAGCTGTGGATTTTTTCGTTAACCAGCTTGCCCTCTGCAGGGAAGGTCGAGGACAACATCGCGAAAACAGATAGCCAAAGCGCAATCAGAAAAGCGAACAGATGACATTTTCTGGTTATCATGGTCCTCTCTTGGTGTCCGTGGGCAAAATACGACCCACTGGCTACGAAACTAAGTTTCTTGCCGGATCTTGCACAATTCGCCATTGGATCATTCCTCCTAACAAGTTATTGTATAGTTTCTCTCTAATATCAAATTGAAAATATCTTGATAACTAATATTTCTTTTCTCTATAAATTATCTATCTGGATAATACCATTTTTTTAATATTATACATAAACTGGATAAATTCATATGATATATCTCCATTCTTCAAACTTACATCCAAATTATCTAATGGACTTTTTATCCTGCTAATGTCCTTATTGCTTAAATGGGTATAGATTTCTTTTGTTTTAGAACTCTTATGCCAAAGTCACTCTTGAATATATCGTCTTGCCCTCTAAGCACCCAAATAATATAGCTGACAGATATAAACAATGAGCATAGAGGTCGGGATACCACGTTCTAAAAGATGGGTAGCAAAGCTATGCCGCAAGGCGCTAACTGTAAGGTGTTTCTGAATCCCAGCCTTTTTTCAAGCATTCTTTAAAATCTTTTCCTCTGTTCTGAGGGTTGATCCTGTGGATGACTGCACGGCCTTTCTGAAGATGCACCATAGTATTTATCATGCCCATATAGGCTAAAATGCCTGATTTATCTTTGATAATGTCTTTGCGTAAAACTCTGTTAAGCAGTAACTCCACTATCCTTGGGTCTGGCAGTCCTTCCATCCTCTTTTGGCGCCTGAATACTAAGACGCTTAACCCTTCTCCAAAGAGTCTGCCTGCCAATACCCAATTCTTTTGCAGCTGCCTTACGATTCCAATTGTTTTCCCTTAGTACCTGTAAAAGAAACCCTCTCTCCATATCAGCCCACTTAATTCTCTTTGAAGAAACGGGTGCGGGGCTCCCAGTTTCTTTAAGGGAAAGGGCTGGCTGAAGATAATCCGGTAGGTGTTGGTAGTCTATAAGCCCTTCTTGACAAAGAACAGTAGCGTGTTCAATAATATTTTCCAATTCCCTGACATTACCTGGAAAATCATATGCCATCAAGATAGAGAGCACCTCTTGTGATACACCCGCTACCTCTTTCCCGCTCAAACGGTCTTGCTGGCTTACCATAACTTCTTTTTTTGCTCATAGCTCTGTTCCTCTCTTTATAATTTCCAGATAATCTGAAAACAGGTATTTTTTATACCTCTTCTTACCTGAAATTTCTTTCAGTATCCCCGCCTCAAGAAATTTCTTAAGCAGTTTATTTACTGTCTCTTTACTCCTTATCGACAATTTATCCTGCACATCCATAGAACTAACAATAGGCAGAGAAAATATCAGCTCAATTAACCCTACTCCATAATTACTTGCTATCCTTTTTTTTATAAGCTTTTTTATGAGCTTTTCTTTCAATTCTATAATTTCCTTTGCTGTTTTTGCTGCTTCTTGAGAAACCTCTATAACTCCCTTAAGGAAAAATTTCAGCCATCCTTCCCAATCTCCCTTCAACCTTACCTTCATCAACCAATCATAATACTCATTTCGATGCTTCTTGAGATAGAAACTCAAGTACAGCAAGGGGCTGGATAATATTCCTTTCCAGTATAGGTAAAAGGTAATAAGCAATCTTCCAACCCTGCCATTCCCATCAAGAAAAGGATGTATTGTCTCAGACTGTGCGTGTATGAGTGCAATTTTAATCAATGGTGGAATATCATCTTTCCTGTGAATAAATTTCTCCAGGTCTGACATAGATTCAGAGATAATATTAGGTGGGGGAGGAACAAAAGTGGCTTCATTTAGATTCGCCCCCACAGGTCCTATCCAGTTCTGGGTTTTTCTAAAATCGCCTGGCGTTTTATGGGTTCCCCTTGTGCCTGTTATGAGAGTCCTATGGATTTCCTTTATAAGCCTGTTTGACATAGGGAGTTCCTTCAATTTGTTAATGCCGTAGTCAAGCGCCTTTATGTAGTTTATTACCTCCCTTATTTCATTTATATCTTCAGAAGGGGTAAGATTTGCCTCAAATTTCAATACTCCTTCAAGGGATGCCTGAGTCCCCTCAATTTGAGAACTGAGAAGCGCCTCTTTTTTAACATACACAGCAACAAAGAGCTCAGGATTGGGAAGAACAGTTGTAATCCCATCAAGCCTTGCCAGTGCTCTATCCGCTTGTGAAAGGAGATTTCTCAACTCTCCATCATATTTGATGGACGGATCAGGAGGAAGAGAATTGGGAATAAAAGCTCTGTATCCTGAAGGTTGTTTTACATACTTGCCCGCTCTTTTCGTATTCATAAGTCCGCACTCCCGAATTTAGATGCCTCCAGTATTTTTAAGTCCGATTTTGCGAACTTAAATTGGAAGAATCTATTGTAAGTCCGCTTTTCCTGACTTAGAATGGATTTTTTTCTGTAAGTCTGATTTAGCAGACTAAAAAATTTTCAGCCCTCATCACTCAAATCCTTAGAATTATGAATATCCAACAATCTTTTCCTTGTAACTTGAATCGCAAACTTGGACAAATCAGATCCTATCCAACGCCTGCCGAGTTTCTCTGCCACTGCTAAAGTTGTTCCAGAGCCAGCGAAGAAGTCAGCTACGATATCGCCAGGGTTGGAGGAGGCAATTCCACCGCTCCATGTATCTTTAGGCCCTCTCTTCTATTATGGATGGCTCTTTTTCTATGCTTTCATCTCCGAGTTTTGTTCTTATCGTAAAATCAGCACCGGTAAAAAACGGTGGGTCAATGTAAATGAGATTTATCTTTCCAGCCCAGCCTTGTTTTATTAGTGACGACATCACCAGCTTGTTATCGCCCCAGATTAGTTTGTTTTTCCAGTCCTTTGAATAGTTCTCAGGATATTCGTTTTCAGGATAAAATTGCGAAGGGTCAAAAAGCCCTCCTTCCAGATCCTTCAGCCTTGGTTTATTTACAGTTTCCACTACCTGAAATGGAAGATTTGGCTTTTCTATTGGTATCTTCTCCCCTTTCTCGTATTTGTCATATTTCTCTTCCCAGAGCAGTTCCACATATTTTTTGTTATCTGCCATATTTATCCCCTCTTTAACTTCAATACCGCCATTTCATATAACTTGCGCATATAAGAAATAGTTTTAATAAGATTCCAATATGGGACTTAATCAGAACTACTTTGTTTATTTTCTGCTCTGTCAGAAGGTTAGACTCGGTTTTTATTTCCGCCCGCCTTATCTATATAATCCAACCTGTCTAATGGGCTTTGGATGCGATTGGATGACCGCACGGCCTACCTGAAGATGCGCCATAGTATTTATCATGCCCATATAGGATAACATGACTGATGTATCTTTTATAATGTCTTTGGGTAAAACTCTGTCAAACACTAACCTTATCATTCCTGGATTTGGAAACCCTGCCATCTTCTTTTGGTACCTGAATATTAAGGCGCTTAACCCTTCTCCAAAGAGTCTGCCTGCCAATACCTAATTCTCTGGCAGCTGCCTGCCGATTCCAATTGTTTTCCCTTAGTACCTGCAAAATGAATCCCCTCTCCATATCAACCCACTTCACTCTCTTTGAAGAAACAGACTTATGATTCCCGGTTTCTTTAAATGAGTGGGCTGGTTGAAGATAATCTGGCAGGTGTTGGCCCTCAATAAGTTCTCCTTGACAAAGAACAGTACCGTGTTCAATAATATTTTCTAATTCCCTGACATTACCTGGAAAATCATATGCCATCAAGATAGAGAGTACTTCCTGTGATACACCCGCTATCTCTTTTCCGCTCAACCGGTTGAATCTCTCCAGGAAATGATCAACAAGGAGCGGTACATCCTCTCGCCTCTCTCTCAGAGGGGGCAGCGTTAATTTAACAACATTGATCCTGTAGTAAAGATCTTCCCTGAAAAGCCCTTTTTTAACCAGCTCAGTTAAGTCTTTGTTTGTGGCTGCCACAATCCGGATATTGGCATGAACGGTCTTGTTTGAACCTAATGGTTCATAGGTTTTCTCCTGTAGCACTCTCAACAGCCGCACCTGGAGATGAGTTGAAAGATCACCTATCTCGTCTAAAAAAAGAGTTCCTTTTTCGGCTGCAGCAATTCTGCCTATCCTATCTGCCCTTGCATCTGTAAATGCACCTGCCTTGTGACCAAAAAGTTCTGACTCTACCAGAGTATCTGGTAGTGCACCCAAATTAATAATAACAAGTGGTCCTTTACTTCGTGCGCTGAGAGAATGAATAGCCCTTGCAAAGAGCTCCTTTCCAGTTCCGCTCTCCCCTTGTAAAAGTACGGTGCTATCACTCTGTGCCACCTGCTCCAGGACAACAAAGAGCCGATGCATTTCCTTGCTTTTACTGACGATATCAAAAAAGGTGTGCCTGCCAGCGAGTTCTTTCCTGAGCTCCTCCAACAGGCTAAGATCCCTGAACGTTTCAACGCCACCTATTATCTTGTCATCTTCATCTTTAAGGATGGCAGTAGATATGCTGACCGGAATCCTATTTCCATCAGAGGCAACAATATAAATAGATTGGTTGAGAATCTGCTTTCCTGTTTCTATTGTTTGTCTCAAGGCACATTGTTTCTCGCATATATTTGCCCTGAAAACCTCCCAACATTGTCTGCCAATCGCCTCTTCTTTGCCTATACCAGTAATTTGTTCAGCAGCTCTGTTAAAGGATGTAATTCGCCAGTCAAGATCAATAGTAAAGACACCATCTGCGATACTGTCCAGGATAATAGATGTGTGATCCTTGGGCATTTGGGTTTGTTGTGTTTTTTGGGTTTATTGTGTTTTTTGAGTTTAAATTCCTAAATCCGCAATTCCTCAATTCGTTATGGTTTTTGCGGTGAATAACTTTAGTTCACCCTGGCCCAGACTTGGCATGCAATGCTTAGTCTGTATTCCCAGGACTTATAATAATATAGAAATTGCAATATTTGCCAAGGAAGTCGCGCCAGGGCGGGCTTTAGGCACTTTAGGCACTTTAGCTCACTTTAGGCACTTTAGCCTCATATATACCTGTCTGCATATTGTCTAACCGGATGGCCATCTAATACATGAAATTGCCTGATTTTTTTAAGGGTAACAGGTGAAAACATTCCAATAGGAAGGTATATTATCTTTTTTCCTGTCCTGGAAGCAAATGATCCACACAGAGAAGATGGTGGTGAAGAGGCTACATAAACCACATGCCGTTCAAGGGAATAATCAAGAGCTGCAAGAAGAAGCCTTTCCGGCTTATTTCGTGCAATATCAAAAAATGAATCCTTCCAGATGTCATACACCCTCAGCGGAGGAAATGTCAGCATAAATCCACCATACTGACACCTGGATATCCCGGGCCCAATAACCATCTCACCGGCTGTGGTACCGTAAAAGGCCATATCTGATTCCTGGTTGTTTTCACCCAACCATGTAATCCGCCATGGAAACGTTTCCTTACCTTCAGCATCAGGAAGATCTGGGTCAAAAATAAATACTACAGATCCCACCTTTCCCTTTAGAGGAATATTCTCCCTTACATATATAACGCCCTCTTTCAAATTCCTTAATGTCTCCCTGATATCAATTCCATCCATCATTGAACTCATAAAGGGAACAACGCGGGAGTTTTCCTCTGATTTCTCTTTTAGGCCCCTTTTTTTAAGATAGTTTCCGAATCCCTCTATTACTATATCCTCTGGTTGGTATGAGCAGATGGAATAACCCTTGAAGTCCCTTTTCCACTCCCCTGGGGACCGCTCTTTTTGCCTTTTCTTTATAGGCACAGATACCAGTCTTCTGCGTAAGCTTTTAAAATGCCTATGAAATTTGATCTTTTTTTGATCAAGAAAGAGGTCCTCACCCCTGATACGAAGGACCGGCAATCCAGGCGTCTCTGTCTGCCAGGGATACTCTGTCGCCTTATCCCAAACCTCATATGCAAAATTATCATCCACTGCTCCTCTGGCAGCTATAAGGGTTTGATATAAATCCGGCGTTAAATACCCGCTTAACAGGGCATAGTTCCTGACAAACCTGTTAAAAATCCTTAGCTGGCTTACAGTCACCTCTTCTTTATTGTTCTTAACATAATCTTTAGTTGCTTTCCCTATCAATTGATCAATGACATGCAATCTATCTGGTTCAGCCATGGCAGGATTTCCCCTGAATTTCTCATAGCGTGCAGCAAAAAAGGGCATCTCTGTCATGATTTCCATGCTTGAATCCCTATGTAAATGCGCAAGCATGACACCCTCTCTGCTCTTCCTGCCTATGACCGGTACCTGGGGTGTATCAAGGTAGCCTAAGAGACCCGGAAGATGGGAAAGTCCACCTACAAATAAAATTCTCTTTTCCTCTCCATCCAGTTTCTGAAGATGGTAGGCCATGGTTCGCTCTCTCAATTGATCCTCTCTGCGAGGAAGTCCTTCCGGGTAAGCTTTGAGATAGCTCTGACAATATTTCCAGTATCCTATCCTTTTTATAGAGTAAGGATCTGGCATGGGTGTCCGATCTATAGGGTATCCCTCTGTATCCCTGTCTATGAAATAGATAGGGAGATTTTTCGAAAGTGCCAACCGAACTGCCTCTATCTGTCCATCGGTTGGCTCCAATGGGAGGTAAATAAAGGTGTGATTATTTTCTTCGTAGTAAACAACTGAAAGCAGGGGTAATCTTTTAACACCTTCTAATAGTTTCTCAGCAATGGTTGTAGGATATTCAATCGCCACAATCTCTGGCTTAAAGGAAGCAAACTGATCTCTTACCTCAAGTGCAAACTCAACCCTATTATGACAAATAGGAACAAGCCTGACATTTCTCCATTCAAATACTTCTTTTGTCTCCATATATCTCTAACATGGTAGCAAAATATTCAGCGGCCTTGTCGTCCAGGATCATGGATGCCGCTTTTTTAAGTGCGCGCATAACTCTTTCCTCTGACATCCCTTCGCCTTCCTTAGATGTATCAATACTCAGTTTTTTCAATGCATATCTGGCAATATTAATACCATCCCTGACAGTGTATCTTTCCTGAGCTTCATGGGCTACCTGCAAAAAATTAACTACATACTCCAGGATCTGTTCGTCTGCAAAAGGAAGATTTGTGGACAAAATTAATCTCTCTTCTTCCCTATCAGGAAAATCAATGAGAATTTGAGGCTGCAACCTTGAATGAATATATTCGGGAAGATCAAAGGTGCTTGCATCATCGTTCATGGTAGTGCATAACCGAAAATCAGGATGGGCCTTAATCTTTATACCGGCTACGATCGATTCCACATAACGACGATTGTCCATCAGGGGTGCCAAAGATGCCCAGCTTTTCTCACTCATCCTGTTTCCCTCATCAATAACTGCTACTCCTCCCTTGATCATGGCAGTAACAATAGAACTCGCCATATATTTTATCTTTCCCTGGTCGCTTATAACTGGGGTGACAATCAGATCCTCTGGTCTTGTATCTATTGTGGCCTGAAAGAGATAGACAGGCTGATTTAGTTGCCTGGCCGCATGATAGGCAAGGGTAGTTTTCCCCACCCCGGGCTTTCCTATAAGGCGTGGGTTTAGGGGGAAATCACCAGAACCCATTACCAGCCATGCTGCCTTGATCTGGGTTACTAACTCCTTATTCCCCACCCAATTCATTGGCAACTCATCTGGCTGACTGAGATGTAAGATCACGCCATCTATAGTTATAGTCTCCATGATGAAAAAATTCCTTCCATTTAATCCTTCATGCCTGGATTATGAAAATGTTTCTTTAATGGCCTTACCTTTCCGGTGTGAGCTTTTAAAAAACGAGGTCTTCCTTGGCCACAAGATAAATTTCTTCTGTTTTTCCGTAACCGCTCAAATCTTTTTATCTCACCATATTTTCCATATCTTCCGCTCATAGTTATTATTATGAGATCTCCTATAGTGAATGTCAACTATCCCTTCATCTAATCCTCCAATGCGAGATCAATCAATCTATCTAATAATTTAGAAAAAGATAACCCAGCTCTCCTTGCTGCCAATGGAAAGATAGAATTTTCTGTCATCCCTGGTATTGTATTTGTCTCCAGGATATACACATCTTTAGCAGTTACTATCATATCTGATCTGGAAAAACCCCTGCAGCCAAGTAAACAATGAGCCTTTATGGCAAAGCTTTGAACCTTTTTATAAGCATCGCTGGAGATCTGGGCCGGACATATCTCTTGGGATGCCCCAGGCTCGTATTTTGCCGTATAACTAAAAAAATGATATTTTTCCTGTGGAATAATCTCAACAACCGGTAAGGCCTCCGGTTCTCTGTTGCCGAGAACTGCACAGCTTACCTCCCTGCCTTTTATGTATTCCTCAAGCATTACCTCTGAACTAATAGCAAAGGCATCTTTTATGGCTTCAACGATTTCTCCTTTTTTAGAGCATATGCTTAAGCCAATGCTCGATCCCTCTTCTACTGGTTTAATTACCACAGGTTTGCCCAAAACAGACAATATACGAACTGGATCAATATCCTGATTCCTGAAAAATACCATTTCTTTAGGGACATTCAGTCCGGTGCACCTAAACAATTCCTTGCTTACTGCCTTATTCATAGCCAAAGCGCTTGCTAAGAGACCTGAACCGACATAGGGAAGATGCAAAAGATCAAGAAGCCCTTGAATAGATCCATCCTCTCCTTTCTTTCCATGGAGAAATATCAACGCCAGATCAATATTTTTAGCTTCCTTTATTAATCTGAGAAGATCCTTGCTAGGATCATATCTTTTCACCTCGTATTTATCTTTATCGAGGTTATCATATACGTATTGTCCACTTTTCAAGGATATCTCTCTTTCCAGTGACCACCCTCCAGCAATAAGCGCAAGTCTAAGTTTACCCATTATCAATCCTCATCTGAAATATGTATAATAGATTTGTTTTAAAATATCATAAAAAAATAAAAAAAAATAAAATAAAAAAATGAGATAAAAAACTCATTATCATCCATCCTCTGAATAAAAAAAGATTTCTTATTCTTGCTTAGCTTTTTCCAGTGTAATTATCCAACGGTAAGCAAAATTCTTACCTACTTAAAAAGCCATTAACCCTTCCATTTATGAAAGGAAAAAATGCAATGAAAAAAAACGTGAGGGTTTAAAAATTGAAGCTTTTTGAAGCAAATGGAAGTTTGAAAAATTGAATAAATAGACAACTACTGTCAAATAAAATTCAAAGTCCCTGAATTCAATGATAATTTATTGATTATATTTATTTTCATGTCCAGTAAGAGTTTAACAAGGATACAAAATATTATTCCCATTGAATCAATGCATTACCTCTGTTGAAAACTAAAAGTAGGGCTAACATAATTTCTCATATAATCGCCTTTGACAAGCATGTTCGTTTTGTTTAAAAAACTTAGAAATCCTTTAAACTAATTACAAATAATCTGGTCCGAGATCCAGCAAATAATTTTGAACAAAACGAGCGCGATAATTTGCCTACATATTGAATATTCCTAGGGAAATCTTTCCTTTGGATTCCATAATTTTTATTTAGTCTTTTTTGCATAACCCAAGAACAGCTTATATTGTTCATGCGGACTTTCTCAGGGATGATCCTGTTTTATGGCCAATTTTCATATACCTACGCCCAAAGAACATCATCGAATTGTAGATTTTAAAGATATCTGAACTAATAAACGCGAAAACTAATCATCATCTTTTTAGCATATAAATAACCTGCCCACATAAAGGTACCATATGGAAACAGTTTGGAATAATATGAAAACAGTCCTCAAAGATGTAATGGATAAAAAGAACTTTTCCCTGTGGGTGAAACCATTGCAGTTTCTCGATGCAGATGAAGGCACAATATATCTTGGATGTCCTAACAAATTTTCTCGAAACTGGGTGCAAGAAAATTATTCTTCACTCTTTCAGAGTCAACTTTCTACTGTTGGTCGTAACGGCCATAAAATAATCTTTAAGGTCTTACCACATAAAGAATCAATCGAGTGCAATCATAATGGAGGCAATGGCAATGGAAGACAATTAATCCTTCCAAATATGCCTAAAAAAATAAGGGCTGGTGAGAAATATTTAAATGCACGCTTTACCTTCAATAGATTTGTCGTTGGGGAGAGCAATGAATTTGCCTACTCAGTATCAAAGGCATTAGCCAATGGCTCTCATTCTCCTTACAGTTCGCTCTATTTAATGGCCCAAACCGGTTTGGGAAAAAGCCACCTAATCCAGGCCATTGGTAATACTATTCTCCAGAAAAAACCCTCGGCAAAAGTTCTTTATATTACTACAGAAGATTTTACCAATGAGATGATATATGCATTAAGGAATAATCTAATCACTCAATTTAAAAATAAATACCGTAAGGTGTGCGATGTGCTTCTTTTGGAAGGATTACATTTCCTCAGTGGGAAAGAAAAAACACAGACTGAAATCGGCTATACACTTGATTCTTTGTTTAATGATGAGAAAATGGTTATATTTACTAGCCCCCTAATGCCAGAAGAAATCCCGAATATGAAAAAGATGCTTATCTCCAGGTTCACCTCTGGTGTGATAACAAGCATTGAAAAGCCTGGCTTTCACACACGGCTCAATATCTTAAAACAAAAGGCCCTCGAGCGGGAAATTTCCCTCCCAGAAGATGTAGCCCTTTTCATGGCTGAAAATTTAACGCAAGATGTAAGGCAACTTGAAGGAAGTCTTGACTCTCTTAAGGCCATCTCCTTTTTCCTAAAAAAGGAGATAAAAGTGGATTTGGCAAAAGAGATAGTTAAACAAATAACTCCTGACAAACATCTTGCCGCAGTCGAGGATATTCAGAAAGTAGTTTGTAAATATTTTAAGATTGACAGAGATGCGCTTAAATCAAAGAGTAGAAAAAAAATTATCACCTATCCACGAAGTATAGCCATTTATCTATGCCGTAGATATACTGATAAATCCCTGGAATCTATCGGTCATTCCTTCAACCGAAATCATTCAACAGTGTTATATGATGAGGAAAAAATTAAAAAGAATATTAAAATTGACGATGGCCTTAGAAGGGAGGTAGAATTTCTCTGTCGAAAAATCGAAGATAGGATTGCATGATAAAAAAACTTGCCCTTTTATTTCTGTTACTTTTACTTTCTATTTTTACCCTTTATCTTATCTTTCTTTCAATTACATCTATTTACATCGGCATGATTAATATAGAGAGGTCTGGATTTTGGATGCCTATTTTGTGTGGGCTTTTGATATTCTTTTTGACTATATTTATGATAAGGTTCATAGGATATATTTTTAGACAAACGAAGGCTAAAGATAAATATCCATATGTAAAATCATAAGTGCCTAAAGCCTGCCCTGGCGCGACTTCCCTGGCAAATATACCAATTTCTATCTTGTTTATAAGTCCTGGCAATACAGCCTAAGCATTGCATGCCAGGCCTGCCCGCCATCCGGCAGGCGGGTCTGGGCCAGGGGTGCGAGTTGTTATAATATCGCAATGGGCACTGCATAATTCTTAGCCTTGCTTTTTTAGGTATACAGTGATTGTAATCGGTCTGGGCCAGGGTTTAAAGTTTTCTGTAAGTAAGCAGTATGCAGCTCATTTTACCCTATTTCCTGCTGCCTATACTATATCCAATCCCTATTTCAAAATTCGTAATTCGCAATAACTAAATGTTTAACTTCTAAACTTCTTACCTTGCCACGAGTCTCTATCGATGAGAACTTGCTTAATCCGTAAAAGGGTCTCATTTTTTCTAAGTGACCATTCAGGTGCCACCAATTCAGTGGGATGGGGGTCTCCGGTAAGCCTCTGAATAACCATATCAGGGGGAAGGAGTTCCAAAAAATCACAAACAAGATTTACATATTCCTCTTGGCCCAGACATGTATATTTCCCTTCTAAGTATAATTTCTCCATCCCTGTCCCTTTAATAACATAGAGCAGGTGGATCTTAATTCCATCAATTTTCATTGCTGCTACAGCCTCTGCTGTGGCAAGCATATCAGCCCTATCTTCAAAGGGAAGCCCAAGTATCACATGGGTGCAGATCTTTATCCCCCTATTTCTGGTTGACTCTACGGCCCTTTTAAAGCAGTTGACATCATGACCCCTGTTTATAAATCTAAGTGTTCTGTCGTGAATAGACTGGATCCCGTATTCGATCCAGATAAGATGTTCCTTTGTATAACCTTCAAGAAGGGTAAGTATGGATTCATCTATACAATCCGGCCTGGTGCCTATAGACAATCCAACAATATCATCTATTGCAAGCGCCTCTTCATAGAGGGCTTTTAGCCTCTCATAGGGCCCATATGTATTTGAAAAAGACTGAAAATACGCAATAAACTTCTTTGCCTTATATCTCTTCCTCAAAAACTCTTTGCCTCTCATTATCTGTTCTGTAATGGATATTCCTTCTTTGAAGGCACCTGTACCAGATCCACGGGAGTTACAATATATACATCCACCTGTTGAGATGCTTCCATCTCTATTTGGGCAGGTCAACCCTGCATCCAGAGATATTTTTTGTACCCTGCAGCCAAAGATGTTTCTAAGATAGGAATTAAGATCATAATAACGATTTTTCATTTTTATCTGTCTTGTATTATTCACAAACATAAAAATATGATAATGTCAGCAGGCAATTATACTTGTATTTCTATACACTTATACAAAACACAATAATTATAACATCTTTGTTGTAATAAAGTCGAATTAGTCTATTTATATAGTCATTTCAACGGACAACTGGCAACCATCAACTGACATTTTAAAAAATCCTGTTATATACATTTTAACCGTAAAATTGTAAAATGTTAAATAAAAGACTTAATGCTAAATATTTACCCTGTGAGATAAAGCTTCGCTGTTTAAAATGGCGTTAGGTAACCAATACCTTTACAACTACTTTACATCCCCTTCCAAATTATCTAATAGGGTTTACAGGATTTCTAAAAAATGAACTAAGTTATTAAAGAGGTGAATATGGACAAGCATCAGATTGCCGACATAATTCGGAAGAGATTAAACCTGGAAGATCAAGAGTGGTCAATTATTGAAAAGAATCCCAAGTTCCAGCAACTGTTTCAAAATGCCATTGAGGCAGCCAGATACCGATTGGTTGCTGAAGTAATTGAGTCAAAAGGATGTCATTCAGGACATGTCGTTGGCCAAAAGCTTTTCTTTGACAGTTCAGGTAATCTCCTCACAAAAGAAAGCCCTGATCGCATCTGCTCCTTTTTGATGCCTAACCTAACGGTTTTGATCAATGCCTTTTTTGAAAATTTCATGAATGGTCGAAATCCAAATGAGGTGATGTTTAACACCACTGGATGTTTTGATACTTGCCCCATGTGTGGTGGATGGGGACATGTTGTTGTTAAAATGACTGCAGAATTAAAGTCCTGATCAAATAGCCCTTATTTTTATCTCATAACGATTAAATTTTTTGTGGTGAAATGGGGTGGCTTGTAAAGGCAGATAGGGAAACTGACCAAAATGTAACAATCCCGGCCTTTATAAAGCTGCATGATAGCGATCCTCAGTACGCGGTTTGCAAAGAAGATTACAAACTGTATTGGAAAGTTCTCGAGTGACGACCTGACTTATCACTAAATAGCAGTATCTGCGAATAAGATAACGAGCCCCGAGCGGCACCGCTGCAAGCCGTCTGTGCAGCGTCCGCTCGGGGGATAGGTAGGCCGGAAACTTTATTAAGTGTGTTACGTGGGCGTGTTGCAATATGCGGCAAATAAACTCCTCAAGTTGGCCAGTTAACTCGGTGGCTACACAAGTGTGAGCTACAACTCACTCAGCAATTTAAGGAAATCATCTCGTTCTACAGCCGGCATAGTATTGGTTTTAGCGCTGATCAGGGCGCCTACTCTGGCTGCAGCCTTCATAGCTGCTCGATTGTCGGGAAATTCCGATACCGACAATATATCGTAAGCACCCAGAAGACCGTAGACATGCAAGATTTCACCTTTCTCTTCGGCTACAACCTGCTTGACCTTTTCAAATCGTTCAGGTCCACCACCCTGAATGGGCCCTGTGTAGTTGTATAAGGTGACGTATGTTGGCATCACAACCTCCTTTCGCTAAAGGTTTTAAAGTGTGAAATATTTCAATGGGGCATGGCGCAGTTTAATGGTCTAAGATTTCCCCTTTTTTGGTTACAAAATAATCGCCTCAAAAGAGGTATAGAACCCCTTGGAGGCTTCACATCGGCATCTTCAGAGGACCTCTTCTCATGATTACTCCTAAAGGTTTAGATTATGAAAGATACCTATTAACAATTTGGGGATTCTTATTAATTAGGATGCCACAAGGGAAACAAAAGTCAAGCCTGAATTATTAGGTAGAAAAAACGGATGCAAAATACCAAGTATCGGAAAACAAACAGATGGGATCTGATAAGGGTTCTTTTCTACTTTTCTGTTTTAAGAGGTACTGTATTGCTTTATAGGCCAAAGTTACTCATGGGGTTGTAACAATATATTGTGGGAGGAAAAGGTAAGCAAAAAATTCAGCGTGCCATAGTTGAAATTCACGATAATCAAGATTTTATTAAAGACTTGATTTGGTAGTCATAAGTTTTTCGGCTTTCAAATTTTCAACAAGCATAGCAGCACCATGCAATTTAGGTGAAGAAGCGCATATGCAATATGTAGACATTACAACCAAAAAGGCAGGGTCACTTCTGACCCTCCCTTAGATAGTCGATGATTGTATAGGGGATTAGATAAGTTAAAGGCTCTTTGTTCTCGAAATTAACTACGGAGAAATGCTAGCCCATTTGCTCACCCTCATCCAAGCCTCTCTACGCTCGTCCTGCTCTCTTCGCTCTTTCCAGCTCCTTCTCTCAATCCCGCCGTTTATTAAGTAATCAAGATAATATAACCTGCGCCTATCTTCTCCAAAGCGCCGATCAATAATGAAATGCCTCATGTCTAACATGCTGTATTCTCCTCAGCTAACTTTCTGTAAAATGATCCTGCCCTGAATCTCTTACTGGTGAGTTAGATTAGCTCTTCCTGAATTCTACCAATTTGATTATATCAGGACCATCCTTAAATTGATCTCATAGCAGATTGGTTTATTTTCTAAACGTTCTAAGCCCTTGGCTCCAAAACATGCGGTAGCCAACTCCAGAGTGTGATAGTCCAGTTCAAAACTATCCCAGCCCAAAAAATGCAGTTGTTTGTTTACCTATAAAAGGTTCATATAGGGATTAGCTACAATGGTATTTGCCAAGTCCCTGATAAAGCCATAAATCATAATTGGCTCTATCCCCTTTTCTTCCAATCGATTTATTAAAATCATTATAAGCTCTTCCATCTTCTACTCCAATCTCATGGATGATAAAGAAGAAATAGTTGCCTCAGGGACAGCGACCGGCGGTATGGTAGAGATGATAAGATCGAAAAGCATAGATTTTTCTGGTGCTAATTGAGAAGCATGCTCTCCTGTGAATACAAGTTCTAATGATCTGCCTTTTAGGACATCAAGACGATTATGGAATACATTCAATCCAAAAGGATGTATATCTCCCAGACAACTGGTATGTATGAAGACTTTTGAAGTTCGATGCGAATACCTTTTTAGATTCCCGAGAAGTTCGTGTGCAGAAATCCCATCGAAATCGCCCATCAATCTCAGGTGCAGGTTTTCACTGTTTCTGTGAATAGAGATCCGAAAATTTGTTGCCATAATGATCCTTCTTCGTATTTCAATATATACAGCAAAAATCATGCAAAGTTTTGTACTTTCAAAATAACCTTAAATTTCAAATAGTTACATTAATCTTAAAAAATATATATTGAAAGAATGGCGAGAAAATACCCATTTATGGGAAATAAAATTCCATTTCTGTGCTAATAATTTACCCATTTTTAGCTGGAGAAATAGGAAAAAGGCGAAATGAAAAGTCACTGATTGTTACTACGAAATCCATGCTTCGCTTGCAAACCATGTGTATGTATTGGGATTTTTTTAGAACTTTAACCTTATCTGCAAAAGTAGTATAGTAGTATTGTTTCGTTGTATTTTAATTGTGAAGAGAGTGTATTAAAACTTATAGATAGTAAAATTTTTTTCATAGAGTCAATGACATGAATTATTATCAAAAAAAATATGACATTATCGTTGTTGGGGCAGGTCATGCCGGATGTGAAGCAGCCCTGGCAGCTGCCCGAATGGGGTGTAGGGTCTTGATTATGACTATAGACCTGGATGGAATAGCAAAAATGCCCTGCAGCCCTTCTATTGGAGGAGTGGCCAAGGGACAGTTGGTAAAAGAGATCGATGCCTTAGGCGGTGAGATGGCCAGGGTAACAGATAAAACTGCAATACAGTACCGGCTTTTAAATACCAAAAAGGGCCCGGCTGTTCAATCCTCACGCACCCAGAATGATAAAATCAGGTATCATATCGCCATGAAGGAAGTACTTGAAAAGGAGCCTAACATAGATATTAAACAGGCCATGGTTGAAAGACTTGTAGTGGAAAATAATCATATAGTAGGGATTGAGGATCAAACAGGATTTGGTTATCAGGCCCAGGCAGTAATCCTGGCTACAGGAACATTTTTAAAGGGTTTGGTACATATCGGTTTTACCTCTATAAGGGCAGGGAGAGCGGGTGAGTTTGCATCCTATGGACTGCCCGATAATTTGAAAGAATTAGGTTTTACACTTGGAAGGATGAAGACAGGTACTCCTGCACGATTAAAAAAATCAACCATAGACTTTACCAGATTTGAAAGACAAGAAGGAGACGCGAATCCCAGACCATTTTCCCTTTTTACAAAAGAGATCAAAATCAACCAGGTCCCATGCTACATTGGTCATACCAATAAAAAAAGCCATCAGATCGTAAGAGACAATTTAGAGCGCTCGGCCCTTTACGGAGGAAAAATTACTGGGGTTCCTGCACGGTATTGCCCCTCTATAGAAGATAAGATAGTGCGGTTTTCTGACAGGGACAAACATCAAATCATACTCGAACCTGAGGGGTTAGATACAGAGGAAATTTATGCAAGCGGTTTGGGAAATAGCCTACCTATGGATATACAGATTCCTTTTGTGAGATCTGTTGAGGGACTGGAAGAGGCTGAGATCATGAGACCAGCGTATGCAATTGAATATGATTATGTAGACCCTTTGCAGCTATTTCCTACCCTTGAAACAAAACGTACCAAAGGATTATATATGGCTGGTCAGATCAACGGAACCAGTGGATATGAGGAGGCAGCCGGACAAGGGATGTGGGCAGGTATTAATGCAGCATCAAAAATTCAAAAACGACCACCCTTTCTTCTTGATCGATCAGAGACATATATTGCCGTTATGGTAGATGATCTTGTTACCAGAGGAACGCAGGAGCCTTACAGGATGTTTACTTCCAGAGCAGAATACAGGCTGCTGCTCAGAGAAGATAATGTGGACGAGAGATTAATAGAAAAAGGTAATGAATTAGGTCTCATTAATGATGAAACAGTGATTGAGATGAAAGAAAGACAGAGGGAGATCGCTGCAGAGGCTCATAGGATAAAAAGTGCCATAATAGCTCCCTCAAAGAAGGTAAATGATTATCTGGTGAAGTCAGGATCAAGTCCAATAAAGAATGCAACCTCCCTGGGTCAAATCCTCAAAAGGCCGGAGTTAAGTTATCAAAATATTGCCATCTTAGATGAACACACTAAAAAGATAGACGAAAGCATTGCACATAAAGTTGAAATTGAGATAAAATATGAAGGATACATTCAGCGGCAACTAAAAGAGGCTGAGAAATTCAAGAATCTGGAAAAGATAAAGATTCCACAAGAGTTTGACTATATCAAGGTCCATGGTCTTTCTAATGAATTAAAAGAAAAACTTCTCCTTATAAAACCTATCTCATTAGGCCAGGCATCAAGGATAGCAGGTATTACACCTGCTGCAATCTCAATCATTATGATCTATCTAAAAAAGGGCGGCTCATTGTAATACCTAGGTTGAGCGGTTCACCGTTCACGCCTGCCCGCCGGACGGCAGGCGGGGTTCCCGGTTGAAACTCCCTAATCCCGCTGCAAAGCGGGATTAAGAAAAAGAAAATAAATTGATAAATACAAATCTCATGTTTCACCCAACCCGCCTGCCAAAGACTGGTATGGCGGGCACGTGGGTGAAAGACGATAATCTGAGTCACGCCTCATGCAGCATCAATAAAGCTAAGAATATCAGTCCCGATGTGATCGGGATAACCTTTGAACCCCTGGCCCAGACCTGAATTTGTACTGGTCAATTATAGAGACTCAAATTTGGGAATCCGGCATGGGTTTTACTATGTTTCAATCGTGTCGCGCCCCTGGCCCAGACCTGCCTACCTCCCCAGCGGGGCAGGCAGGCCTGTCCCGATACAATCGGGATTAGGCTGTATTGCCAGGACTTATAAATAATATAGAAATTGCAATATTTGCCAAGGAAGTCGCGCCAGGGCAGGCAGGGCGGGCTTGAATCCCGATTTCATCGGGAAACCTGGAACCGCTCACTTTAGGTAATAACAAGTCACTTGTTAATGTAGCCTGTTCGCAATGGAATGGTGGCAGGTAATATAATTATAAGTTTAATCGCTTTTTATAACTTATAAAGCTCGAAACCGAGTATATAACTATCGCTACCCAAACAAGACCAAATGAAATTGCATGTGTTCTGGTAAACAGTTCTTTGTAAAGAAGCACGCCCACGAGCAATTGACCGGTAGGGGCAATATATTGTAAAAAGCCAACCGTCGAATATTGAATCCTCCGTGCACCATGGGCAAAGAGAAGTAAGGGTATTGCAGTTACCAAACCTGCTCCTGTGAGCAGTACATCCGTGTGCAGACCAATAGACAAAAAAGCTCCTGATCCTTGGATACTCAAAGCAATAACATAGACAAGTGCAATAGGTGTTAGAATAGCAGTCTCGAATAACAAACCGACCATTGATCCAGCCTTGGCTGTTTTTCGGAGCAACCCATAAGCCCCAAATGTAAATGCAAGGGTAAAGGCAATCCATGGTACTCGACCATAATGCAAAGTTAAAAAGAGCACTCCAATAAACGCAAGCACTACTGAAAGAATCTGCCATCGGTATAAGCGTTCTCGCAAAAAAATCATACCCAGACAAACATTCACAAGCGGATTAATGAAATACCCAAGACTTGCTTCAACAATCTGGTTTGTATTAACAGCCCAAATATATATTAACCAATTAGTAGCAAGCAAAAAGGATGTGAATAGAAATCTTGGTACATCCCGAGAGAAGGATATAATGGAGTTGACCTCCTTCCATCGCCGTTGAACAGAGACCAAAAATAGTATAAATACAAACGACCAAACCACCCGATGTGCCAGAATCTGAGTTGAAGGTACATGATGTAAGGCCTTCCAGTATATAGGGAAAATTCCCCAAAGAAAAAATGCACTGACAGCAGTTATTGCACCTTTAGTAGTGGTATCCATTCGCTATGTAATGAATTATAGGTGATATGTTAGGTGTTTAAAAAATAAATGAATCAATTATATTTTACACCAAAAAATGGAAAAAAAGAAAATTCTCTTTAGTGCATTATCTACTATTGATGGTCCCGTAAAAAGTCAGGCATCCCTTATTCGGCCATTATGAACGGATATCCATAACAACGGCCGAATATAGAGTAAAAACGTTTCTCGATTGACCCCAAGCCTTTAAAAAACGTTCTTT
>Ga0315546_1000829_pt1 | contig 20909 bp, 19 predicted proteins | sample SalMarSW160170MG_FD_203833 | JGI IMG/M metagenome (GOLD analysis project Ga0315546, IMG submission 203833) | Salt marsh sediment microbial communities from the Plum Island Ecosystem LTER, Massachusetts, United States - Salt Marsh Sediment SW1601-170 ...
GAAAAGTTTTGTTCATAGATAATTTCGACTCATTCACATATAATCTTGTGGATGATTTTTGCAAGCGAAATTGCCAGGCGAAGGTTTATCGAGCTGATACGGAGCTTGAAGAGCTTAAGCAAGTGGCCGCTGAATATGGCCCGGACCTGCTTGTGATTTCTCCCGGCCCCGGCACGCCGGATACAGCCGGTGTATCACTTTCAGCGGTAGAGTATTTCAAAGATAAACTGCCCATCTTCGGAGTGTGTTTGGGTCATCAGGTAATCGCACAGTATTTCGGCGGCAAGATTGGCCATGCGCCTGAACCGGTGCATGGCAAGCCCTCGAGGGTAACGCACAATGAAAAGGACGTATTTGCCGGTGTTGAAAATCCGCTGCACGCGGGACGGTATCACAGTCTTTGTGTATTAGAACTCCCGGACTGCCTTGAGCAAACGGCTGAGTTTGAGGGAATTGTAATGGGAGTCCGCCACAAAGAGCTTCCGATATTTGGAGTGCAGTTCCATCCGGAGAGCATTTTAACTCCGGCAGGAGGCAAGATAATCGAAAATGTTTTATCCATAGCCAAGGCAAAAAGTAAAAGGTGAGGGACCCAAGAATGGCCCAAATAACTAAGTACTTAGAGATTATTTTAGAGGGTGGAGATCTCACATTCGAGCAGGCGAAGGAACTTCAGGATACAATATTCCAGGGTGAGGTTACTGAAGTCCAGATTGCAGCGTTTCTGGCGGCGATGAGGATGAAGCGTGCGACAGCGTCGGAGATTGCCGGTCTTGCCAAGTCTCTTCGCGACCATGTCGTACCTGTCAAGGTTGATGTCGACAATTTAATTGATACCTGCGGCACAGGCGGAGCAATTGTCAAAACCTTTAACATATCCACCGCAGCGGCACTTGTGGCTGCCGGTGCCGGGGCTTATGTAGCCAAGCATGGCAATCGCGGTATCACAAGTAGGTGTGGTTCCGCAGATGTTCTGGAAGAACTCGGCGTAAATATCGACCCGGGGCCGGAGACGATAGCCGAATGCATCAGGCAGGCGCATATCGGTTTTATGTTCGCGCCAAAATTTCACCCAGCGATGAGGTTCGTCCAACCTATTAGAAAGAGTCTCGATTTCAGGACAGCCTTTAATATACTTGGGCCGTTGGCCAATCCTGCCGGTGCGACCGCGCAGGTGATGGGTGTGGCCGATGGTGCACTTCTTGACCGAATTGCTGAAACGCTCAAGACACTTGGTGCCAAAAGAGCAATGGTCGTTCACGGACAGGGGATGGACGAGATAAGTACTTTGGGAGTCACGCAAATTCGGCAGTTAATCGACGGTAATATCACTTCCGTAGAACTCGACCCGGCCGACTTTGGTATCTCAGGCACCTCCATCGATGAGCTTAAAAGCGGCGACGCAATAACCAACGCAGCCATCCTTCGAGACATACTTACGGGAAAAGACAAAGGGCCGCGCAAAGATATCGTTATTATAAACGCTGCTGCTGCAATAATCGTAGCTGATTTATCTGATGATTTCACCTCGGCAATTAACTTGGCAGAGGCCTCGATCAATGACGGCAAAGCTTCAGCCTGTCTGGAAAAGTTAATCGAGATTTCAAATAAAACGTAAAACGGCCTCTATGACCGGGGACATGAGCGACGAACATGTTAATAGTTAAAGTTAAAATTTGTGGTCTTACCAATTATGAAGATGCCACAGCTGCATTGGATATGGGTGCGGATCTGCTGGGCTTTAATTTTTATTCGAAAAGTCCGAGGTTTGTGCCGCAGGACAAGGCTAAAGAGATAATAAGCAAACTGCCTGCCTTTATAGATATTGCGGGTGTTTTCGTGAATGAGTCGATAGAAAAAATCCTCGAAATACAAAAACTGTGCCAATTGGATTGGGTGCAATTGCATGGCGATGAAGACCCGGGGTTCTGCAAACAATTTTTTTCTCATAATGTAAAAATAATGAAAGCGATACGGGTAAAAGACCAGGAAGACATCAGGAAAGCGGATGATTTTTTCACGGATGCTGTTTTGCTGGATGCCTTTGACCCTGAGAAGTACGGCGGCACCGGCCTGACCTTCGACTGGAATGTTATTGGTCATATCAACAAGCGTGTTTTTTTGGCCGGCGGGATAAATCCCGATAATGCAGCGGAGGCGGCTGGACTGGGAGTTTATGGGATTGATGTTTGCAGCGGTATTGAGGCTGAGCCGGGTAAAAAAGACCATAAGAAAATGAAAAAATTATTCGAAAATATTCGACATTTGAGAGGTTGAGTGGTGACCTTTGTCCCGTCGCACGGGATACGAAACACAAGAAAGGGCACGAAGTATGAAATATAAAGGCAGATTCGGAGACTATGGCGGCTTCTATGTGCCGGAGGTCTTGATACCGGTACTGGAAGAATTAGAGGATGCGTTTTATCGCTTCTATGAGGATGAGCGGTTTGTTTCTGAACTGGCGAAGCTTTCTAAAGATTATGCCGGCAGGCCCAGTCCGCTTTATTACGCAAGAAGATTCAGCAAGCATGTCGGCTTTAAGGTGTACCTGAAACGCGAGGACCTCCTGCACGGCGGTGCGCACAAGGTCAACAACACACTCGGGCAGGGGCTTTTGGCGAAGTATATGGGAAAAACCAAACTCATTGCGGAAACCGGTGCAGGCCAGCACGGTTTGGCTACGGCGATGATTGGGGCCCTTCTTGGTATGGAAACTAAAATCTTTATGGGCGTTGTCGATATCGAGCGACAAAGTGTTAACGTCCATAAGATGAAACTGTGCGGTGCGGAAGTCATTTCTGTCGAAGGCGGGACAGGGACGCTCAAAGACGCCATCAACGACGCGCTTCGCTACTGGACGGCAAATGTTACCGATACGTTCTATCTTTTCGGCTCAGCCTGTGGGCCGCATCCGTATCCAACGATAGTAAAACATTTTCAAATCTGTATCGGCAAAGAGGCACGGCAGCAGTGCCTGGAAGAAATTGGCAAGCTGCCTGATATGGTTGTCGCTTGTGTCGGCGGCGGCAGTAATGCAATAGGTATCTTTTCGGCCTTTTTGGATGACAAGGATGTCAGGCTAATCGGCGTTGAAGCCGGCGGTAGGAGTTTAAACAGCGGCAAACATGCTGCGACACTGGTGGCTGGACGGGTTGGCATCCTGCACGGTGCAAAAGCGTATCTGCTGCAGGATGAGGAAGGGCAGGTTTATGAGACCGAATCGGTAAGTGCCGGGCTGGATTATCCGGCTGTTGGGCCGGAGCATTGCCTGTTAAAAGATACCGGCAGGGCCGAATATGTTGCCGCAGAAGACGATGCGGTACTTGATGCTTTCGAATTGCTGAGCAAGACTGAGGGAATACTGCCGGCCCTGGAAAGCGCACATGCCCTGGCGTTCCTTTGCAGCCAAAAAGGCAGGTTGGCCCCGGATACAATTGCAGTAGTAAACCTTTCCGGTCGAGGTGATAAGGATGTTTCCATTGTGGAGAAACGCCGACCTTTAATGAGTTCGTAGTTATGAGTTCATAGTTCATAGTTCACAAATCACAAGCTACGAGGAACAAGATTATGAAGACATATAAGCAGGTTTTTTCCGAATTAGCAGATTTGAACAGGGCGGCGTTGATACCGTTTTTCGTAATCGGCGACCCGGATTTTGATACAGGTGTGCGAATCGTGAAAACGGCTATTGATGCAGGGGCTGATGTTTTGGAGCTCGGCATTGCCTTCTCCGACCCGATAGCAGATGGACCAACAATTCAAAAAGCTGATATTCGCGCAAGGAACAGCGGGATGAATGTGGCAAAGGGGCTGGAATTTATCCGAAAGGTCAAGGATTACAAAGATATCCCAATCGGACTGCTGATGTATTACAACTTGATTTACCAGTACGGAGCGGAGAAATTTTTCAGCGATTGTTACCAGGCCGGCGTCAACAGTGTTTTGGTCGCTGATTTGAGTATCGATGACGCGGATGAAATTACAGCTCCTGCAGCTAAAGCGGGACTTGATACTGTTTTTATGGTTACGCCGAATACTGACACAAAGAGAATGAAGCTGATTGCTTCCAAAACTACCGGCTTTATTTATACCGTTTCGTTGTTAGGCGTTACCGGCAGCAGGGAAAAGCTCTCTGATACGATTGAAGAACTCGTTGGCAAACTTAAAAAGCTAACCAATGTTCCTGTTTGTGTTGGTTTTGGAATCAGCAAGCCCGAGCACGCTGCAGCAGTGGCCTCAGCAGGGGCTGATGGTGTGATAATCGGTTCAAAAATAGTTGCGTTGATTGAGAGCAATTTGGACAACAAAGAAAAAATGCTTGCAGAGATTTCAGCCTTTATAAGTGATGTAAGAAGTGCAGTCAAGCTGTAGGGTTGGCTTAAGCCTACCAATTTTATGGTGGTGTGGCAAGCCCCACTCTACCAGCCTGTGTATTATTTTGTATTAACAGGTATGCTCTTATCAGTTCAGCTACGCTCCATGCCTGAGCGATACAACCTCTTGGATTGTGTGGGGCGTCACCATCGAATATCTCCGAGATGCTGCCGATGCAGCCCTGTTGAGTCAGATGCTGCATCAGAGGCCGGATAAATTCCGCCGCCTTTCTTTTACTTTTTCGGCTGAAATCATTGACTTTCAAAAAGCTTTCAACAAATGGTCCTATCAAATAGGGCCAGACCGTGCCCTGGTGGTAAGCCTCATCTCGCTGTTTTTGTGGACCTGTGTATGTCCCTTTATAGTGACTATTTTGAACATTTAACGTTCGCAGGCCATAAGGCGTGAGCAGCTCTTTTTGTACCACATCCACCACCGACTTTTGCTGCCGGGGTGACAGTGGTGAAAATGGAAGTGAAACGGCAAATATTTGGTTTGGCCGAAGTGTTGAATCGACTGAACCATCGGGCGAAATACAATCGTTTAAGCAGCCCGTTTCTTCATTCCAGAATAATTTGCAGAAACTCATCTTCACCTGCTCTGCCATAGACTTGTAATGCTTCATATTCTTTATATCCCGGTCGGCATAAAATTGAGCAATAAGGCAAAGAGCGTTGTACCACAAGGCATTAACCTCAACCGCTTTCCCATACCGAGGTGTGAAAGCGACACCGTCATATTTGGCATCCATCCAGGTTAGCTGTGTTTCTGCATTGCCTGCTGTTATAAGCCCATCGGTATCGGCACAAATACCAAACCGCGTACCGTTGTGGTAAGAGTCTGTAATCCAGCGGATTGTCGGCAGAAGCTGCTGAGTGAAGGTTTCTGAATCGCCGGTAACATTTAGGTATTGAAAAGCCGCGTTGATAAACCAAAGGGAAGCATCGACACTGTTAAAATAAGCTGTGCCTGTGCGGTCGTCGAAACGATTTGGAATCATCCCTTCATCTGCCGCAGCGGCGAAAGTAGTCAAAACCGACTTTGCTTCGTCGAACCTGCGTGTTGAGAGTAATAAACCCGGCAGGGATATAAAAGTATCCCTGCCCCAGTCTGCAAACCAGGGGAAACCCGCTACAATAGTTGTTCTTTTGATAGGCTCATCATCGCTGTTTGTTTGGCGTTTTGTAATAAACTGGTCTGCGGCTAAACAAAGTGTTCTAAGTTTTGTATCGCCGTTTTTTACAGTCGCTGGTCCGGGAGGCTCTCGACAGGCGGTTGTTGCAACACTCTGGTGCCTGCTCAAATCTTCAAGAACCGCCTCAACATCGGTTTTTGTTAACTTCTCAAGGTCGCAGCCTGACTCGGGAGGACTCAGATTAGCCCAGAAAATAATTTTGGTCGGCTTGCTTGATGGGATTTGGCACTTAAAAAAACCAGGCGTCCATAAATCTTCGGTAAAATCCTGGCCCCTTTGTTTCTCTTTTCGATACACGAAATTGAACCACCATTGTTCATCCTTTTCGAAGTTCATAGAGGGACATCTAAGAAATAACTCACAGCTGCCCGGCACATCATGGCGAATCAGCATACTATGCCCGACCCATTTTGAACATAATGGTGCGTCTAATCTTTGCAGTGTGTGGAAATCCCTTAAGCCGATAAATGGACGTAAAACGAACTCAACAGGTTCTTGAACGCCGGTAAAATCATACACAAGGGCGACTGTATCCGTATCGCGGAGAAGATACACGGATTTGGTAAGTTTGATTTTGCCAAATTCATAATAGAAGTGCAGTCCGATATCCCGGCGGACCCGTACAAGATGCACGAAACCTTGTGGTGCGAATTTTTCGTTGAATTCGAAGGTTGAAAGGCTGAATACCTTCTGCTGGTTCACATTTTGTAGCCCGTCTACTATGTTCTCTCCCTTAAATATCACCATCTCCAGACATTTAGCTAATGCCATTATTCGATTGGCAGGTGGACTAAGTGAGCCGATGAGCAAGCCGTGGTATTCTCTGGTATTGCAGCCGATAATTGTTGACGATGCATAGCCGCCTCGCTCGTTGGTTAGCAGCCATTCTCTGGTCAACAGATTCTCGACAGACTCATCAGCGGTTGATATGGATGCAATTGTTATGTCTTCGGCTTTTTGTGATGTTAGCATCTCGTACCTTGCATCTGGTATCCTGTATCTCGAACGCGACATACTTCACTGCTTACAAGATACGCGTTTGTTTTATGGGTCATCTTAAGGCGTACAAAACACGTTCTCAGTTGTTTTCTTCTTTGGATAGTTTTTGCCCTTTGGGATTTTGTGTGAGATACTTTTTGCATCTGCCGGCCTCTGTTTGGAACACCGGCTTTGGAGATTGTTTAATACGTTCATAAAGTTTATGTAAGAGTCGTAAGGTGAGTTATACGGATTGAAATATTTGTGCACATCACCGTCTGCAAAGTATTTTGTGCACATATAATAGAAATGGTCTGATACCTGTAGTTTTCGCCAGTCGGTAATGATTTTTTCATCACCGGTTTTCTTGATATTATTTTCCATTCGATAGAGTTCGTGAATGGCGTTGGATTGCATTGCATTTCCCAGCCAGGCCGAGAGGTCTCTTTCGGTATCGGCCCAGCTTATAAGATGCGGAACATCTACCGTGTCGACGGGCTCATAAGACCGGGCTATTTCGCTGGGCGTTTTGAAATCGTTGTCCGGATGCTTTAGGATATATTCCGGCAGGTGCCGCATAAAATCGAATATGCCCGTATCTTCCCATTGATGTTCACCGAATGTCTCATAATCCATAAACAGGTTGATGACATTACCGTTACCGTTCACATTGTTTATCCATCGTGCGTATTTTTCTGCCGTCAAAGGCCATTCTGACCAGTTGCGGTTTGAAAATCTAAAGGCAATATCGTCACTGAGCGAATAGTTTTTCAAAAGCAGCTTTAACCTGCTGCAGTTTTTGGGGTGGTAGACAAAATTTGGACTTCTTGAGCCTAAGATGTAGTTTGCACCTTCGGTTATTATTGCGTCGAAGTTGTCAAGTGACTCGACAAGGGCGGCTAAGTCGTTATTGTAAATCAGTTCTGTATTTCTAAATACCCGGGGTTTTTGACCGAACATATATTCGATGGTTTCGACGTGTTTATTGACCTGTTCTATGAATTCGTCGCGAGAGTATAAAAAGCTCAAGCTGTGATAATACGTCTCAGCCAGGAATTCCACGCAGCCGGTTTCGGCCAGGGCATCGAAGGTGCTTATAACTTCCGGCGAAAACGAATGCAGCTGCTCCAATAAAACACCGGTTATGCTGTACGCTATCCTGAATCTGCCTTCAAACCGTCGTATCAAATCCAGCAGCAATCGATTGGCTGGGAGATAGCACTTATTTGCCACCTTCCTGCAGATGGAAGAGTTTTTATAATCGTCGAAATATTGGGCGTTTTTGTCGAATACTGTATAATGCCTCAAGCGAAGGGGTTGATGTACTTGAAAGTAGAAACAAATCGAAGCCATATTTCCAATCACCTTATCTCATGTTTCGCTTCACGAGACATATTTCTCAGACTGCATCTGTGTTTCCGTATAAATTTTCGCACACTTCTTCGCACAGTCTTTCCACCGTAGTCTTCTAACTTCAAAATTGCCGTGATTTCGGAGTGTCATCTCCAACGGTGGGTATTTTAATACTGCTATAATCTTGTTGGCAATCTCGTTGACATCCCAGAAGTCGACTTTAAGGGCATGCATCAAAACCTCTGATACGCCGCTCTGCTTGCTTATTATGACAGGAACATCGTTGTCCAGCGCCTCGAGTGGTGCGATCCCGAATGGCTCTGATACCGAAGGCATCACATATAAGTCAGCCATTTTATATATTTTTCGGACTTCCTCGCCTCGCAGAAAGCCTGTGAACAGGACCTTGTGTCCGATGCCGAGTTCTGCGGCCATCTCGACGGCACGGTGCATCATATCACCGGAGCCAGCCATAACAAACTTGACATTATCCACCATATCCAGGACTTTCTTGGCTGCCTGAAGAAAGTACTCCGGTCCTTTTTGCATGGTAATTCGGCCTAAAAACAGGACAATTCTCTCATCTTTGTTAATACCGGTTCCGGCTAAAGCCCAACTGTCGTTGCCGTTGTGCTCCACGCCGTTGTATACTACTTCAACTTTGTCGCCGCTAATGCCGTATCGGCTGATTATTATATTGCGGGTATAATAGCTGACAGCGATTACTTTATCCGCTCGCTCCATGCCTTCCCGCTCGATGTTATAAATCATCTGGTTGACATTCTCGCCGCTGCGGTCGAATTCTGTCGAATGTACGTGGACAATTAGTGGTTTATCGGTTATTGCCGCAGCCGCGATACCTGCAGGATAGGTCATCCAGTCATGGGCGTGAATAATGTCAAACTGCTCGTTTCCAGCTAATTCAACGACAGCCGCAGCATAACGGTGGACCTCAGTTTGCATATCATTGGCGTAGTCTGGAGCGCCGGAAAGCCAATTGGTTGCATTAATTTTGCCTTCATGTTTTTGTCTTAGAGTTTCTTCGATTCGGCGCTGGTAAACATCCGGAGTCGAATAGGGCTGTAGTGGTGAGTTGATAGTGTGAAATACTACGTTTTTTAGCTCCTTGAATTCCAGGGTGCTTGTCGAAATCTGGGCTCCGGGAGTTAATAGTTTCACGTGGGTGGCATATTTGCTGTCGACTTTTCTTGGTAGAATAAAAGTTACTTGTATGCCAAGTTGGTCCAGTGCTTTTGTCAGTCCATAGCAGGCGGTACCAAGACCGCCGCTTATAAATGGAGGAAACTCCCAACCTAACATGAAAACTTTCATATAATCCACCGGTTGTTTATCGTAACCTTCTGTCATAGAAGGAGTTACAATTGATTCTTTTAAGCCCGGTCATAACAAGGGCATTCTTCTCAAAGTTGTTCGGTTTCACAGCCAATTGCAGTATATCGTTAAGCAATTTATCGGCAGGAAATTGCACAACCTTAAGTTCAAGCCTGCAAAAAATACTATAATTTATGCCAATTCCCGCTATATAAATCGGAATATTTGTAGAGGCAGGTTCAATAATTTTTCTAAAAATGTGAGTTGCAGTACTGATAATAGGGATTTTATGGGTCAGTAGCTGAAATCTAAGACGACATATACAAATTTGGTATGGCCAGGTTTTCCAGTCTGATAGTTTTTATGATAGTCAATCGTTTTCTTTTAAGACAGATAAGTGTTTGCGGATGAAAGCAGGGTAATTGTATATATAGATATATCCGGAACAAAAAAGCTGTTCCACTTTGTAAAAAGAGGAACAGCCTGAGCTAAATAGAAACGCCACTATCCTAAGATGTTTAATCACAAGGTGTTAGCACAAAACTTGTCTGCTCTGTAAGAAGCAAGACGCCGTAAGATTCTAATCGGATTCTACAAATCCTGCGGCTTGACTGTGCTGCGACGGTTGGCCTTTGTTCGAGCAATTGCGTCATCGAGCATACAATAGACCTTATCGCTGATTGCTCCAATCGCGTCGGATGATGTCATCATTTTTTTGCTCTTGACGTAGGCTTTGACTTTACTGGCCACTACCAAAGACTCTTTTTTCTTTGCCATTGCAAAAATCCTCCATGTTAAAAGGTTACAAATTCTAATTAGTCCGGCACTAAATCCCTAAGCCCGGCACATTAACGAGGACTTTTATTACAAAAAGAGTCCGGGAATTGCAACAAAAAAACGCACATAATCGAAAATTTTGCGTTTATAGAACCAATAGTGAAAATGTGTTTATGTAGTGCGCAAATCAAAATGTCCTTTTGCGAAACCAAAATGTCCCAAAGGCTATGCGCACAACAATTCCGCCCCAAAATACCGGATTCTTTCTCAAAATCCAGTATTCTGTGCGGTGTCTCCGACATAAAAAAACGCCTTAAGAACCTTGTAATAGGCAATTAAAGATGCGTTAATCAGTTGTCAAATCACCAACCGGCGTTATGCCGATTCTACTAAAAACCTCCCAATATCTGCCACCTTTTCCGGCTTCGTTTGCGGCGGTGTTGCGATACTATCCCGTGTCTCTGTTATCCTGCTCATAAAGCTCCATACTTAATTTTACGCTTGCCAACATATCGAATAATCCAAAAGGGCCGATCCCGGTCAATACGTATTCGATACGTTCCAGATTTTCTTCCCTGGTAGGCTTGAGCACGGCATATAACCGCCTATTTGGGTTTTTTTTCGTTATCTGCAGCCCCTCTATTGAATCCTCAAGAGACTTACGAACATTATCGAGCATTGTATTATTATAACCGCTTACCAAGTTCATGTACCACCTTATGCTAAGCGTATTTCTCAGAGAATCCACAAGGTGTTCAACAGATTGAGAAGTGGCTCCAACCATATATGCCCTATCGGCGGCCGATCCAAACTCAGGACAGCCAAATACATAGTGACATGCCCGTGTATACTCTATAAGGCCGCGTAATCCGTGTTGGCTATACTCGCTGCATAATCTCTCTGCCTGATATAAAGAGGTTTCATACGTCTCAAGAGCAAGCACTTTGGATTCAGCCTCGTTCTTGCCCTCTCTCGTATATTGCCGAGTCCGCCTGTTGTAATCATCAATCAAAGTTAGTAAAATACACGCATATCCAATGGCGTGTAAAGAATACTCATGCCTTAGCCGTCCGAACTCCGCCAACGCCTTAGCGTGTTCCGGCTCCCCCAAAACAGGATACAGCCCCGAAAGAGGAATCCACCACATGCCGCTCTGTTTTATCGCACACCATGGATTCTTTTCGCGACAACGCCGCCGGACTGTATTTTCGCCGATACCCAGTAACTTAGCCACTTCAGGAATAAGAAGATAACCTTTTAGGAATTTATGCCATTGCTTAATGCCGCTACAAATTATTTTTTCTTCTGATTCCATGTTTACCCTGCATGTGCCGCAACTTTGCCGCCCGATTCACTTGTAATAACATCATCGGCAATAGCCAACGGCAGCCAGGACTTAATTGTAAGCTGTAACTGCTCGATTACCGACAGAATCATCGCCTCATCTATGTAACCCGCCTCATCGACCGCTTTTGCAGTGTGTAAAGCGGCAATGATATGGCTGCATGTACGCAAACGTCCCGATTTCGGAGTCCTGCAAATCCGCTTTAATGTATCCACCGCATCTGTAGTTAGCCTGATGCCGCCGTACTCGTACAGCTTGCGTATGTCCTCGGCTGTATACACCGGACCATCTTTATCCAATGATAACTCGTCAAGGTTAAGGACGGACACTAACCGACTGGTAAACTGGTCAAGTGATTCGTAACCGTGTTTGGTCGTTTGCTGCATGACTGTCTTGAGTAAATCACTATTGCCGGCCAAAACAAGCGGACATCGTGACTTGACCACGATAATCTGTCGTAACTGATTCAATTGTTTGACTGTCAGCCCCGATGCTTCGTCCAGCATGATGATGAGGTTCCTACATTTGAGTGACCCGATAATTCGTCTTACAACCATAGCCATACAGCCTGCCACGCTGACTTTGAGACGCCTGGCAATCTCGGCAAAAATACCTGTCGAACTCATCGTTTCATCGAGTACAACGTATATAGTGTTTTTGTTTGCCCTGGCATATTGTCGCATACAAAGACTTTTACCATGTCCTCCATCCCCTATAATAAGGCCGATTTTACCTTCATCAACAGAGAACGCATCAGTCTGCGTAATCAGCGTGCTGATTCGCTTGGCAACCGTTGTCTGGACAAACCCGCTGTACTTGCTCCCTCTGCTCTTGCGGTCAACCGAATTTATCAAGTTGACAATACGGTTGATGAGCCTGCGAACATTGCCCTTGTATCCTCTGCTTAAAAAATGGTTGACCGTTGTGCTGCTTATGCCGAGCAGCTTGGCAACCTTGCCCTGTGTAAGGTCATGCTCGGCAATGAACGCCTTTAACGAGGCCTTCACGCGTTTTATTTCCTCGTCCGTCACCTGCTCAGGGACACGCTCTTTAACGCGCCTGGCATCATGCTCCAGGCCTTTTTGGATGTCTGTTTTTTTCATAAAAGTTAACACCCTCAAACAAATTCCTCCCCTCGTACTTGTTTTTTGGTTTCAATAGTGAAAAGTCCATATCGAGCACCGCCTTCGTCCCCTCGGCCCCGGCCGCTTTTTTTACAGCTTCAATAATTTCTTCTCTTTTGTGTCCCTCTGTCTGTCCATCGAGAAAAGTTTTTACAACCCGCAATCGCCTTGGCTGTTGCTTCGGTTCGGGCCTGGATTTTTCCCGGGCTGCCTTGATGCTTAAATCCCTGACACTCATGTTGGCAGTGCGTGAGCTGCTAACATATCCCCTGGCAAACTTGACCGCAAGCCGCTGCTGCCTCTGGCCCTCTCTGAGGTCCTCTTCGGACACATTCTCGCCATAGCCGACAAGCTGGTTCTCTCTGGCTATGCAAATCCGTTTTTTGGTTTTTGCATCGTAGACGGTGATGCAACTAAGGTCGTCAGGATTATAAGAAACCAAAACTTCTTTGCCGAAATGCTGAAACAGCTTCATATCGTACTGGCCGTAATATATGCCGTTGACCCGCACGCCGTTTTTGCCGACTTTTGCTTTGCACCATACATTCAATAACATATCGAGCACATCCTTCAAAATCACCCTCTGCGATTCCCTTGTCGCCATCAACTCGGCAGGAGTACGGCCATTCATGCCCTCTCCGGTATGAACGTTGTTGTTGTATGCCTGAGCATATTCACCGAACAACTTAGCAAAATCCTCAAGGCCCAGGGCGGAACCGATCGCTTTCGGGTCCTTGAGCAGCTTGTTTATATCTTCCGGCCTACTGGGGACATCTTTTCCGCAATATGTTTCAAAAGTAGAATCAAACTGTGAGCCAATCGTTGCAAACAACCGCTCAATCCTTTTCGACCTTGGATTATACGGAATCGAAAAAGAAGCCCGGATGTCCATCCAGCCGTACAAACCCATCACATCATCCTCATCCAGATAACCGGCACGCAGTACCTTGCGTTTTTGTCGAACCTTTTTCGTTGTCCCTGTGAACATTTCTGAGTCATAATCTTTGCCGTTGTCGATTTTGACCATATCAGGCGGGCCGTGTTTTTCAATAGCCCGCCTGGTTGCAATTAGGATAGTTGTCTGGTTTGGTAGATAGCACACTTCCCACCCGACCAGCATCCGGCTTCTCATATCCATCCAGGCCGTCAACCAGGGCCGTATCCAGCGGTTACGATGACGTACCCAGCAATTAAACTGATAGTGGTCTCCCACCCATACCTGGCCCGGCTCGATACTGTCGTTATCGACTTGATTGTACGATGCACACTTGGCGTTGTACTCGCTCCTGCCCTCTCTATATAATACCCTGACCGGCTCAGGGATATATTTCTTTATGTAATACTGCATCACCCGCAGGCTGGGAAGAACCCAGCCTTTTCTACCCGTCTTGTTGATGTACCCAATATTACGCAGGCAAAGCCTTATACTTAATCGCTGCTGCGTTAAGTACATATCGCGAAAAGCCTGTGCCGCCTCGGCGCTTATGGTTTCGTCTCCGAAGCGGTTCCCTCCTCTCATGTCGACCAGGCCGACCGGCCCGTGCTCTTTGTATTGCTTAATCCACCGCTTTAATGTTCTTGGGATTATCCCGTGCTCCGCCGCAAACAGCTCGAGCGCATCGGTCCGGGTCCCGCCGTTGCGAACGCGGTCCGCTGCACGCTCCTTGAATCGCAGGACTATGCCGAGCCGTTTCTTTGCCTCTTTTACCTTCTCGGCACTGAAGCCTGCAAGCTGCACTTCTACTCCACGCTCAGGTGAGCCGCCCTGTATAAGACGTGCATCGGCAGTGTTCGGAATCATCCACTCACCTTTTCGCTTGTATGCTCCCAGCAGCTTGCCGTCTACGCATTTTTTGCGAACAGCCCTTGGGCTGATTCCGAACACTTTCGCCGATGCTTCTACGGTTAAATACTTCATCATATTTTCCAGCCGGATCGTTTGGCCAGCTCAAAGAATGCGATGTGGCCTGGTGAATTATAGAGATTGAAGTTTCCAACCCTATCAAGCTCCTCGCGTACAATATCACAGAGTTCCTCATCGCCAAAACACTCCAAACCATGCTTTTCCTTTTGCTCTGGTTTTTCAGGCTCCGATGATTCTCGATCTGACTTGTTTACGCCTTCCACAGCGGACTTCGCTGTGTTTTTCTCTTGTTTTTTAGACATGTTTTGCTCCTTTCTTTTTATGATTCATTGTCACTAATCATGCTCTTACTGAGCTTGCTTTATTCCAGTTCCTCTCGCAGTTTCCGGTTCTCTCGCTCTGCTATTTTCAATTCAGTGTCAAGGCTCCGAATTGACTGACTGGCAGCATCGGCTATCAACGAAGCAAGGAGACAAAAGCCGTTCGCGATATTACCTCGCCAAGCCTCCGTGACCATTATTTCGGCTATTACCCCAAACGCCTCAACAACGTCTGATACTTGCTCTGCTATGTCGCCAAGCCCCTCGTCAAAACATATTTCACGCCTGCCCCGTTTGCGGTCCTCGCTTGAGCCGAAATGTGCCGCCCATGATTCGATGTAACTATTAACAGGCTTCGTCTTTTGAGTGGCTTCCGTGTCCCCGCCCTCTGTAACTTTGCCTGAAAGTGTTTCCTCTAATTGTGAATCCCGCTCGATTGTCCCGGCTTCATCGATGACTTGCATTGTATCCATCTATTGCTCCCTTCTGTCTTATTTTAAGCGGCTCTTTCCAAGCATTCAAAAATAGTGGGGCTGAAGACATCCCTGCCCCCAGCCCCCATCCTTGAGAGAGCTACGACATGGCTGAATATCCATACCCAGCACGCCGCGAGTACCGCAAAGCCCCGTTGAGCCGCACACTTTTTTTTTATGACATTTCTGTACAAACCGCGTCCACATAACATGGGGTTATTTTTAGGGCTGGGAGTCCCACACGGAAAGGAATACGCGGGGACCCCCTCTGGTTGGCCTTGGTCGTTATTGTCGAACGGCTTTCTGCCTGTCGTCCTGTCTATTACATTGTTATTTTTATGCACATTATTCATCATGTTTTTTTTGTTGTTTTTTTATGTCTCTGCTTCTGTCCCAGGCCCAGTGAATCCCCATTGTTTTACAATCTCACATGCTTCGGATTCCTGCACAAATACTTCATTGCTATCCGGTTCGGACCATATCCGCTCGCGCTTGTGGCCTTTTAATGAATGAGCAATTTCGTGGGCTATGACGCTTTCGTCTGCGTCCGATCCAAGCACGATTAACCAATCATGTGGCCCCGGCCAGTTTTTAGATATGCAAAGCCCCGTATCCAAACCGACTTCGCAGAACATACAATTCTCATAAACAAAATCTTGAACGGACTGTGGTAAACGCAACAGGGTTTTGCAAATAATAATTTGCATCTTTGGGCCAGTCTGTAATGCGCCGTTTAGACGATAATGAACCTCCTCAAGTCCGCTCTCGTCTTTGCCTGATATTTGATTATTGTTACTTGTCATTGTCTGCCTCTGCCCAGCCCTGGATAAGTCCCTGGATTTCTATGCCTATTGCGCTTGCTACTTTTTTGGCTGTAGCCAGATTGACAGCCTTTCCTTCCAGAATTTTTTTCCCCGTAAAGGCATGAACTCCAAGTAAAGAATATAGTCCTTCCTTGCCTACAGCCTTTTTCTTGCGGTACTTTTCTACGAGTTCAGCCTTGATAAAAACCAGGTCTGCCCTCATGTTATTTGTTGGGCTTTTCATTTGACTTGCTTCTTCCTTTTTGTAATATGAATTACTGGCGTTTTCGTCTTAGGCCAAAATGTATCAGTATGATATTGCATACTTGTCATATCGGCTAAATATATAGCGATTCTATATCAAATGAAAGAAAAAATCGGGAAAAATATAAAAAATCGGCAACTTTTTGCTGAACGTTTCCGTAACTACCGCCGTGCATTAGGTTTATCGCAGCGAGAATTTTCAAAAAAAATTGGGCTTTCCGGAAACACACAAATTTCTAAGTTTGAGAATGGCACAAGCGAGCCGAGCATAACTACACTAAGAAAGCTGGCAGATATCGGCCCCATTGATTATGAGCTTGATCTGCATGAGCTTATAACAGGTAAGCCTTGTCCTACTATACGAGCCTGGAGAGAGGAAAATAAAACACTTCTTGAATTACTCGCTAAGTACATATCACGTGAAACATCAAGGTTATTAGATGAACGGCATAAGAGGTGGGGGGAATTGGGTGTAATAGAAGAAGCAAAAACAAAGGCAAAACAGAAAAAAGGCTTTATTGTTAGAGACAACGCGATTGTTTTTTTAAAAGCTGAAATTACTCGGATCGAAAAACAAATATCTGACTTGGCAGAAGATCAAAATTACGTGCAAAGTGCTCTCAATAATATCAAAGCCCAAAGCGACCGCTGAGCCACATTTTTATCTATCTCAAGAATGTGAATATTTTGAGTTGTATTCCTTGTAGTAGTAAGCACATAGAATTTTTCTTAAAAATTTTTAAATTTTTTTTAGACCTCTTTGAGCATCACTCACTCTGAAACCTCTATTTTACTGAGGACCAAAAAAACTTTGTCACGTTAGGAAAGTGTGGGCTGTTTTTTGTCGATAAATAAATAATAAAACGGTTTTATCGATATGACGGCGTAGCTCAAATGGAGAGAGCACCCCTCTTACTAAGGGGATGGTTGCGGGTTCGAGTCCCGCCGCCAAAGCAGCCTTATCTTACGAAGGCTTTTTTGGCAGCTGGATTTGTGCTTTATTCCGAGTATGATCTAAGATAACATAAATTTTTTGGCCTATAACTATTGTGATAACATACACATAGAAGATTACTGAAAAAATTTTTAATTTTTTCCGAGCCTTTTTGCGTGTCAATTACTCCGAAACCTCTGATTTTGGCTATTTTTGCCCTCTATTTTACCCACCTTAACGTACATTGAAAAACTCAGGACTTAAAAAAGTTCCGTTTGGTGGTTCCGAGTTCCGCGCTCGGTTTTTGTAAAAAATGATATTTTTGGGTCTTTTAAACACCACGAAATAGGCCTTAGGATTAAGTTTAAACCACTCTTAAACGGTTTTCGTGCTTTTGAAAAGTCAAGTCTGCAATTATAGGCCCTCTCGCTGCATTATATCGACACTTAAATTTTTTTCTGACCCGATTGTGTCTCGTTTCACCAAGTGTCCAAAATTTCGCATTTTTGCCGTTTGGGACATTTAGACTACCCTCAATATTAGCCTAATATGGCCCATTGATTTTGCCTAAAAACCGTCTTTCTGGCCCCAGAACCCACGGCTGCCCCGGTTTCTCCCTCGATTCCCACAATCCACCTTAAAAGGACATATTGATATTCGTTTTACAGTTTACGAGAGTCCGACCTGCTGAATCGTGCTTTTTCCTGCGATCTCGTGATTTTTAATAATTTATAAGGTTTATTTTGACGAAAGTATTTAGATGAAATGTTCCGGGCCGGCGCCGACTTGCCCGGCCGGATTGAGGTTGACGTGGAGAAGTAAAATGGCAAAACGTTACAAAAAAAAGCAGGATTCGCAGGCTAAACTGCAGGATTTCGTGGTCGTTACTTTTGTCGAGGACTTGGAGCAGGCCAAAGAGTACGAGAGCCTGCTGGAAGCTAATGAAATTCCTGCTGTGATAAACGAGCAAAACGAACAGCCGGACGGCACAAAAGGCATTGCTGTGATGGTGCCCGAAGAGTTTCTCGATGAAGCACATGTAGTAATCGAGTCACAGGATGCTTATGATGATTTTTATGATTTTGCATTAGAAGACGAAACCGAAGAAGAATTTGACGGCGAACTTTTCGAGGATGATTTTTAATCTCCGGTGTCTGTAATGAAATATTATCCCTTGTCATTGGAATGTGCTGTGGGATTGCGTTGTATATCAAAGGGGGTACGTTATGCAGTCAAACGGCTTGGCTTAAAGATTTCTGACTTTCTGAAAATATGAGATATGACATAAATGGATGAAAAGAACGTTACAGAACGACGCAGTGGTGAAGACCGCAGGCTGAGTGTTGTTGACAGGCGTTTGGGATTAGACCGCAAGCGCGGCCCCGGCAGGCGAAGAAGCGATGATAGAAAATCCGCAGAAGAGGGCCAAATGTCTGACGAACAGTTTGAGTTCCTTATGGCAATTGATGAATATAAAAGAAAAAACACAAGGCCTTTTCCGACCTGGACAGAGGTCCTTGAGCTAATAAAGGCACTGGGCTACCGCAAAGTAACCGAGCCGCAACCGCTTGAGCAGTTTAAAAAGGACCAAACGTAATAAAGGGCGGTTAGCAGCCCCGGAATAGAAGCAAGCTCAAGAGTCAAAAAAGTCTTTGATACATAATCCAAACATGTCGATTGTTCATTCCGGTCAGTTGTTATTGCCCCCTGTTTTCTTGCGAAAGAAGGAAGCCGGACCGATGATAAGAACATAGTCGAGGATGGTTACGTAGGCCAAGGCGATACGATTATTGTAGCTGACGTCATCTGAAATACACAATGTTTTTCCAGTTTATCCTGCGGAATGATTCGCGGATACTCTGCGTTATGCCCTTTGGAGCTGTTATCGGAGGGGGGAGAAGTGCAAAAAAACAGCGGAAATAGAGTTGACATTTGCCTGCCATTGTGTCATTATTTTGCAAAATTAGAATTATTGAACTGTAGAGATGGTTATTTGGGAAATTCCGGTTCAGGATGAGGGACAAAATCAAGACCAAATCGAATTGAAAAGGAGAGTACTTATGAAGAATGATAAAGTTTCACGAAGGGCTTTTATGCGCAATACTTCTCTGGCGGCTGCCGGTACAGTTGCTGGTGCATTGGCGGGCAAGGGACACGCCGCAGTCAAGCCGGTTCATAAGTCGAAGATTCTCAATTTCCACCCGAAGATGATATACCGCCGACTGGGCAAGTCGAACCTGATGGTTTCCGAAGTAAGCCTGGGCGGTCACTGGAAGAACCGTAACGCCGGCCGGTACTGGGACCATTTCGCCAATGAGAAGGTGCCCAGCGACGTTGCCAAGAACCGCACTGATGTCATCAGTGCCTCCATCGACTGTGGCATTAACTACCTGGACATAACAACCGCGGCCGAGTGCCTTTGCTACGGGGTGGCACTTAAGGGACGCCGTGATAAGATGTACGTGGGCGCCGATATACACAATCTTGGGCCGAGGAACTCAAGTTTCTGCAATGTCAAGTCACAGACACACAATGTCGACACCTGCCTGCGTATGCTCCAGACCGATTACCTTGACATCTGGCGTCCCCAGTCCAAAATGGACGGTTCCAATACGGATGCCGAGGTCGAGTCCCTCATCGAAACCTTTCAAAAGCTGCATAAGGCCGGGAAAGTGCGCCATCTTGGCATGTCATCTCATTCCCGTCCCTGGTTTGAGCACGTTATCGGAAAATATTCTGAATTCGAAATGTTGATTTTCCCTTGCAGCGCAAAGACCAAGGTCAAAGGCAAGCCCCTGACGAAGGATGACGTCGAAGAAGTCAACCCGGGCCATGGCTCCGACCAGACCCAAGGCATCTTCCAGAAAGTCATTGAGAAGGATGTCGGGGTTGTTACTATCAAGCCCTATTTTGGTGGGAGCCTCTTCAAGGCCAGCGACGGCAAAGTCAAATTTCCAGTGATGGGCGTGGGCAGCAAAGAAGAAAACGACATGGCACGGTTGACGCTTCAATGCATCCTTGCCAATGAAGCAATCACTGCCGCAGTACCGGGGCTGTCGACGATCTATGAAGTTGAGAATGCAGCACGGGCTTCGTATACACGACTGCTTGGAGTGACAGCGGCGGAGAAAGAGTGGCTTATGCGCATTACCGATGAACGATGGGCAAATCTGCCGCAGGATTACACTTGGCTGCGTGATTGGGAATTCGTTTAATCCGCTGGTTCCCAACTAACTCTCCACGGATGTGAATGGTTGCACAATTGATTACCTGCGGACGCGCAGTTTGTGCGGAGGAGGAATACTGTTTTGCGTCTGCTTCTGTAATTGGATTTAGCAAAGGAGAAAATTAGTGCGCTCGAAAATCCGAGCTTGTTTGTGTATTTTGTGTGCGGTTGTTCTATTCGTGACTTCGGCCTGTGTGCTGACGTTTTGTTTCGCGGACGAGCCGAAGGCCGAGAATTCCACTGGTGAAAAATCGAATGGCAATAGCAAGTGTTATGTATGTCATCCCAACCTGAAGACCGAGGATATCACGACAGCCCACCTGGATATGGATATTACCTGTGACGAATGCCATGGGCCTTCGGTCGAGCACATGCACGATGAGATGCTGATGACCAAGCCTGACATTCTTTTCGGCCGCTCTGAGGTCGAGAAGATGTGTTCAAATCCGACGTGCCATAAGCCGGGCGGTGACCGATATGTTTATGGCTATGAAGATCACAAGGATCACACGGCAGTAAAGGCCTTTAATGAGAAATGGCTGAACCG
>Ga0315546_1000832_pt1 | contig 20866 bp, 17 predicted proteins | sample SalMarSW160170MG_FD_203833 | JGI IMG/M metagenome (GOLD analysis project Ga0315546, IMG submission 203833) | Salt marsh sediment microbial communities from the Plum Island Ecosystem LTER, Massachusetts, United States - Salt Marsh Sediment SW1601-170 ...
TGCTCCACCTGCGACTACAACTCAATACATATCACCGTCTGTGATGACAGCGAGGAGTGCTGCGGCAGCTTATGTTACGACCCAGATACCCAAAAATGCTGCTCAGATGCAGATTCTCGTTATCTCTGCGACATTGACAAAACCTGCTGTCATGGTACTTGTGCCGAGCTATCAGAGGCTTGCGATGCATCAAAGACTGAAAATTGTCCATACTGTTATCCCGCCGGTTGTTCGAACGCGACGGCAAAAGTGTACACAGGAAACAATGTGGACGACTGCAATGAGCTTTGTTGCACAGAGCTTTGTTGTGATGAAGATGAAGATTGTGTAGATGATGAGCAGGTGCTCTGCTATACCGAATACAAGTGCAAGGAGTGGCTCGCTCCAAATGAAGAACAGTGTATTTACAACCCGATACTTGAGATGTATCAGTGTTTTTATCGGAAAGATCTCCCTGAGTGGCGATGTCACATGTGTCAACGAGATCTCGATGATCCAGGAGTACAGCACATGAAAATGAGTAAAAAATGCGTAGACTGAGGACGTGTTATAAATTACAATAATACGAGATCTGAGGTAATCAAAATTGCGTAAAGTAAATATTAAACTTTTAGAAAAAGAGGTTAAGAAATGAATGTGAAGAAAATCATAAGGAAAATAAGCGCAATGATAATAGTAATTCCTTTATTGTGCAATTTTGCCTTGGGGAAGATAGGAGTTTTCGAAGTTGTTCCAGCCCAAAGGATCCCTGATGTCCTCAACACGATATCAACCTGTGTGCACCAGAACTTCCTCAAGATAAATTCCTGGGAGGGTGAGACAGATGTGTCGTGGTACACAGAATACAAGGGAAAAGAGGCGAAGCGTATTTTTGAGAGTCGAACAGGCGCAGTCGGTGATCCACCCAATAGAATAGCGGAATTGATGGAGAGTACTACAAAATTCAGTTCTGATTTTGGAAAAGACCTGTTTTATGTAAAAGTTTTGCGAAAAAATCTATCGCGTTATGTGGATCTGGTAGGTAACAGAGATCTTGGAACGAATTCTATACCTTGGTGGAGAATATCCATTTCGACACCTGACTATTATATGGAGTCAACGCCAAACCGAATTAGGGACGGACAAGTTGTGCAACGAAGAGCGGTCAAAGAAAACATAGATAAGGAATGCTCATCCTGTGAACGCCTGCCTGTTGTTGACACCTTGGACCTGTTTGATGCGGGAACCCCAGTCTGGCTAACCTATTCTCATATTCTGGAGCGTATAAAAGAAAAAGGAGAATACGTTGTCGACGGCAAATACGCACTGAAAGTTGAGCAGCGGGTACTGGATGGCGATTTGCAATATCGCATTCATGAGCCAGCCAAAGTCGGACCTGAGGGTGACAATATCTGGCTGATCAAGACCTACTCTACCAATGCTGGTTGGAACATGATTTCTTCGGAAAGGAGACGTGCTAACGGAGAATTAGTGAGCCGGCAGACCCTGGAGTATCAGTCTGTGCAGAGCGTGTACATACTGAGCAGCACCACATATGAGACCTTAGATCCTAATGATGGCAGCCTGACATACCAGAAGAAAAAGACCTACAAGAACATCCGTTTAAATCACTCTATTCCAGAGGAAATCTTTACTTATAAAAATTTAGGAATAGAAGAAGGTGACATGTTCATAGATAAGATTGAGAACAAGGAATATACTTATCAGGGAGGCGAATTAGTCGAGGTAGAGAAAACAAAAAAATAAAGAAAACAAAAAATGACAGTTCTTTACAATTGATAAAGTGAAGTGCAAAGACGACTGCTTTTTGCCAAAATTAGACAAATCAAACCGAGCAGCAAAACGGAGGTGGTATTTCCAAATGCAAGAACCTTTGTCCTATTATTTTGGCAGGGATTTTTTCTTTCCGTGCTCGTCGATGCTGACCAGAGTTACGTGGGTTGAAAACATCAAATCTTCCCTGCTGCGGTAAACTTTTACCCTGTATTGAACAGAAGTAGTCCCTTGCTTTGCTTTTTCAATTATGAACCTGAGAATTGCCCCCTGTTTCACAGACTTTCTAAATTCGACCTTGTCCATACCTATGGTGACAAAATTGCAGGCCGGATAATCCAAAGAGGCGGCTATGTAGGCAAACTCATCCACCCATTGTAATAAATATCCGCCAAAGAGATAGCCGTAATGATTAAGGTGCTCGGGTAAAACTAATTTGTGGTTTTCCATTTCTTTGCCTTTCCCGTTTTTGATACCTTAAGACAGTTTCAACAGCACTAATATTCCGGCACTTCTTAAATGAATCCCATTTCTTTTAACCACATCTCGCATAGCGACGGCCATAGCGCTGTGGAACCGGGATTGTTGCGAAGCGCTACGGAATGGGCGCCCTGCGGAAAAATATGCAGGCAGGCCGAAACATTATTCTCTATCAGCGCCTGGAAAAACATAATACTGTTTCGTGGATTAACCGATTTATCATTGGCGGCGTGAACGATAAAGCTCGGCGGTGTTGCGGATGTTACGTTCAATTCGTTCGAATATTTCTCAACAAGCTCTTTTGACGGACTAACGCCGAGAAGCTTATCGCGACTTCCGGCGTGAGTGTATGCGCCCATACTGATAACCGGCGAAACAAGTATCAGAAAATCGGGATGAAAGGATATTTTGTCCAGCGAATCACCTATGGCTGAAACATCTTCACAGTGAGTGGCCAGCGTCGAGGCCAGATGCCCCCCAGCCGAAGTTCCCATAACACCTATTTTGTTATGCTGAATATCCCACTTTGAAGCATTTGCTCTTATTATTCGCATAGCACGCTGTGCATCCTGCAACGGCGCTTTATCCGGTTCTATAAGGTCCGGGGATGTCGGAAGCCGGTATTTAAGCACAAATGCGGTGACGCCTATAGTGTTAAACCATTTGGCCAATTGAAATCCTCCCGATATATAGGTCAAATGGTCATAACCGCCGGATGGGCATATAATTACAGCACTATCTTTGTTTTCTTCTTTAGACGGGAAAAATGTGTAGATTCCAGGGACATCAACCTGAGTAATCCTTTCGTTTTCGATGATTTCTTCCACCTTCAATCCCTTGGAATTCGGCATTTTGCCTTCAGGCCAAAGAGGAATAAATTCCTGCGCATTTATGTTCAGTGAACAGGTTAGCAGGACGACAAGAAATAGTTTGGAACGAAGCATATCATATACCTTTACTTTGTAAATGATTGGTTAGAACAAATACGATAAATTTACCGGCTGCTATATTCGTTTACTTATTATATTTGCGTTACCGGCGGCTCACACTAAATTTCGGCCCAACAGACCTTTCGTGAACGGAGGCGACGGAAGAAATAATATCTCCCTGCTGTAAGACCATCTCTGCCTTGAGGTCGTCTTCTGTAATATCGGAATCTGAGATAAACGTAAGCCGATTGATATCGTTAAACCGCTGCATAACAATTCTGAACATTTTTCCAGTTTTGTTTTTGAAGGCGGGTTTTCCCCGAACTGTAACAATTTCATTGAAAGTAAGAGTGAGCGACTTGCCATTTATTTTATAATCTATTATATGCAAAGGCGATTTTGATTCGGGATCCCACTTGCCATCAAATGTCCAGGCAGGAGTGATATCCTGCGGTTTAGGTTTGCCGGTGGCCTGGTCGAGGTTATCTTTATACCAGTCGAAAGCAGTGCCTTGTTTTTGGCAGTTGTAATAATATTTTCTTTCTCCTTCGTAATAAGGATTGTTTTTTTCAGGGTTTTTATCCATAACTTTGTAAATAGGTTTATCCGCCATATTTTCGGAAAAGCGGCAATCCAGGAGATAAAACTGGGCCTCGTAGTGATGCCTGCCCAGGTTAAAGCCGGGGACGCCATCGAAATAAGAGTTTCTGATAACGAATTTCTGGTCAGGAGAGTAATTGCCTGCGTGCCATAGGGCGGCGGTTTTTTTGACTTCGTTAAATTTCGAATCGCGGATAAAACACCAGCCCCTCGGGCAAACAAAATCAACAGCTCCCTGAAAAAAGCAATTTGCGTGGTAATACATCCCGTGCTTGTAATTCCACAAAGAGACGGTATCGCCTCCTTTGCTGATAATAGTGCAATTGGTAATAATAGTTCTGGTTCCGTTGCCATAAACAGCAAAGGCGTGAGGACCTATACGGGGCTGAGTATTTTCGATGGTAAGATTGTCGAGGACGATGTCATCGCCGTGTATGTTGATTACTGCCGGACCAATGAAGTCTTTATTTTTATTCCAATCATCCCTTAACTGATTATATCTTATGATGGTACCGTCACGCGATTCGCCGCGAAGTGTGATGTAGTTCTGTTCAATTCGCAGCTTTTCTTCGTAAATGCCATTTTTAATCGCTATTATTGTTCGTTGATAAGGATACATAGCCAGTGCATCGATGGCCTCTGTAATTGTTTTATAGTCACCATTACCGTTGCAATCTACAATAATATCCGAGTGTTGGTCAACGGACGTGCTGTTGATGTTAAAAAACAGGACGAGCAATATACATATCATCAGGCAGAATCGGTGCATTTTTATACCTGCTGTTTTCCGGTTATAATTTTTTTGCTCCATACGTTTGAAATCAATTAAATATTAACGTTTCTGTCGGTCTTTTCAAGATTTAAATCAATTATCTGTACTCATCATTATTCCTAAATTATCCGGCCTAATCATCCCAATCAGGGCGGGCCAGATTTTTCCTTGCTAATTTATTGGATATCGTGTAGATAGAACAGAACATAAATAAAATCACAAAAATTACAATTTATGACATATTTTTAATAAGGAGATGAATTATGGCGGCTCTTAAAAAACTCGAGGCCTGGTTTGCTACTGGCAGCCAGCATTTATATGGCGAAAAAACTCTTAAAAAAGTAGCTGAACATTCCAGGGAAATAGCAAAGGCACTATCGCAGTCGGAAAAGATTCCGGTTAATGTCGTTTTTAAGCCCGTTTTGACGACACCGGATGCGATTTACAACCTATGTATGGAAGCGAATACCACCAAAAATTGCATTGGACTGATTACCTGGATGCATACTTTTTCCCCGGCGAAGATGTGGATTGCGGGCCTAAAGGCACTACAAAAACCTTTTGTCCATCTGCACACACAGTTCAACAGGGATATCCCCTGGGCCGAGATAGATATGGACTTTATGAACCTGAACCAGTCGGCGCACGGAGGGCGAGAGTTCGGCTTCATTGGAACAAGAATGCACCTCAATCGCAAGGTCATCGTTGGGTTCTGGAAAGATAAGCAGGTCCTCGAAGAGCTTGATACGTGGGTCCGCGCCGCCTGTGCGTGGCACGATGCCCAGGGAGCAAAGGTTGCGCGGTTCGGGGACAATATGCGAGAGGTGGCCGTGACCGAGGGCGACAAGGTTGAGGCACAAATCCGGCTGGGTTATTCAGTCAACGGGTATGGCGTCGGGGACCTTGTGGAGTTTATAAATAAGGTGACGGATTCGAGGATTAATAAGCTTTTAGCAGAATATGAAGAACAATATGCGGTGGATAAATCCCTGCGGGCTGGAGGCAGCCAGCGAAATGAGCTTCGCGAAGCAGCCAGAATCGAGCTGGGAATGAGGGCTTTCCTGAAGGACGGCAACTTCAAGGCCTTTACCACTAACTTCGAAAACTTACACGGCCTTGTGCAACTGCCGGGACTTGCCGTGCAAAGACTAATGGCTGACGGATATGGCTTCGGTGCAGAAGGAGACTGGAAAACCGCCGCTCTGGTGAGAGCTATGAAGGTTATGGGTGAAGGGCTGAAGGGCGGAACCTCCTTTATGGAAGATTATACTTATCATCTTAATGAAAAGGGTATGAAGGTGCTCGGAGCTCATATGCTCGAGGTCTGTGCTTCAATTGCGGAAAAGAAGCCCTCTTTGCAGATACACCCGCTTTCCATCGGGGGAAAGGCCGACCCCGCACGGCTGGTCTTTAACGTCCCGAACGGAGCAGCTATCAATGCAACTGTTCTGGACCTCGGGAACAGGTTTCGTATGGTGGTTAATGAGGTGGATGTCGTTCCGCCGGATGCGCCGCTGCCAAAGCTGCCAGTGGCAAGGGTTTTGTGGGTGCCAAAGCCGAATCTGAAAGTGGCTGCCGCCACCTGGATACTGGCGGGCGGAGCGCACCATACCGGCTTTAGCCAGGCAGTGACGGCAAAGCATATGGAAGATTTCGCCGAGATGGCCGGCATAGAATTCCTTCTTATCGATAATGACACGAAACTTTCCGAATTCAAGAAAGAGCTTCGATGGAATGATATGTATTACCACCTGGCAAAATGATGTTGCTATAGGTAAGGTCCTCATTATAAATATAGCAGAGATTGACATGGCTTTTATTTAAGCTCGGATTTGAGCGATTCTGTGAATTTCAGCCAGTCGGCTTCGCTTATGGCTTCCTGCACCTCAGGGTCAAGCCAGACCTCCGCCAGCCAGTTTAGTATTTCCTCAATATCGAGCGGCTCAACATCAATCGGCTGTTGTTTGGCTGATACGGATTGAGGCAGTTCTTCTGTCAGAGATGTGCTCTCAGTCATATCCTGGCCCATACCGCCGGCCATACCCATCATCATTGCTTCCATCGTCTGGTTCCAGCCGGCCTGCCAGAGCCAATCTTTACAGAACAGGGCAAGGTCGGCGTAATCGATGACGTCATCATCTTCAAGGTCGAAGATATCGTTGTAATCCGGCTGGCCCGTTGAGCTTTGCCAGGCGTTGGCAAACATTGCATAATCGATGAAGTTCACAAACTCATCTTTATCAAAATCAGCGGGACTTATATAGCTCAGGTCCCAGATTTCATTCGCATCCAAGACGTAGTTATAAATACGCATATCGTCAATGTATCCAGTGAAGTAGCGATATGTAGAGGGTTCGGTAACATGGTCATGACCAATATAAGCATTAGTGTCAACACCAGAGTTGCTCTCTAAATCTTGTGTGTCTTTTAGAATTCCATTAACATATATTTTCAATTGAAAATTATTATACGTCCCAGCAAGATGATGCCATTCAGCCGTGCTAATTTGCTCATCTGATACTGCTTGAGTCGTATTAAGCCATAATGCAGGATTCTTACCATACAAATAGAAATAGTAGCCATGCTCACTGTTGTCATATTGTGTGACGATAGGATACCACTCACTATCCTGTAGTTCCTCATGACCGACTTTTATCCAGGCGGATATAGTTACATAGCGGCTTTGTAAAGTAGGGATTGGAGAAGAAAGAGTAACTTTATCATTGCCATCGAAATGAAGGCACCAGCCGTGAACAGTGTCCTCAAACCAGTTAGGGTCGCTGTCTTCCACTGTATTGCTGTCACCCAACGTTCCGTTGTTTCCATACACGCTTGAGTCGTAGGCAATCTGGCCGGAACCTTCATCAAGCATCCAGTAACCGACCAGGTCCTTAGGTGAATATATCTCAAGTTCAGGATCGCCTAACAAGTTTAATGCATAGTAACACCACTTCATATGATCTTCACCGACCAGCCCTTCATTGTCTTGTTTTGAATCCTGATTTGCCTTGCCTATGTTAGTAAAACCTTCACTGAATATGGCATCCCAGAACTCCCTGTCGTAGTTCTGAGAATAGCCAAGCCAACCATCTCTTGAATTCATTACAATTGCGAAAGCACCATGCTCTGAGGTAACGAAATGCTCTGCTATACAATCATTCCTTGTGTAGCCACCGCCATAAGCTTGGTTATAAGGTTCCTCATAATGACCAGCAGGGTAACTAAAATGCCAGTTATCAAAAGCCCCGGGGTAACAGCCCTGGCTGTAAATAAAACAGTATTTGGTGTTTGTAAGGTCATCAACATCAGTATCACCTGATACTCCACCATACGGTCCCGGCAGTCCTTCATCAAATTCGGCGTTACATAATTTCATATTCCATAAAGTCCGAGAGTGCCCAAGATGGTTTATCAAATAAGTACCATCATTTATTATAGAAATTATTTTAGATTTAGGCCAATTATTGCCATCATAGTCGCGGTCATATAATGTGCCAATATTAAATCCTTTCGGAAATCTCATCTTTATTTCATCTTTATCGTCCCCACCCCAACCAGGTTTAAGGTCCTCTCCAACCATCCATGCTTCTCTAAGGTATGGGTCGCGGGATCTTTCATAGGCCATGGTTTTCATTACAAAATTAGACACCTCCTGCTCTGAATCAACAGGAGCTCTGCCTATATACACCTCCGCTTCAAAATCTTCTTCTCCAGACTCCCCCCAGTAAGAATCGGTGTCATTATTCCAGTTACCATGCAGCGCAGCATAATAAAGGTCTGCTGGTATTCTGTTGTCATTATCAGGATTGCCCGGATAAGCTGTAAAAGCATAGAATTTTCTCGCAGGGATTATGTTATGGCCGCTTTCACCGCCAACATCGTCTCCATCCCCATCTCCTCCCAACAAAACATATTCAATCCCTCAATTTATGTAAGCGTCTTTTATAAAATTTCTTATATGTGCAGCGGTATCATCAAAGAAATTAGAATCATCTCCGTATGTACCATCCCACCTGTAATCGAGGTCATTTTCGATATCCTCGATTGTAACAATAGTTGCTTTAATTCCTTTTTGATTTTTTGAGTTAATCAGATCTTGGAAATTGGGGTCGGTGCTGGAATTCTTAAGGGCATCGCTGGTGATTATTACTTAATCATACGATTCGCATGGGTCACAAATGCAACCCCTATGAGGAGCTTCAACTTTTTTAGTATAACTGTTTACCACATAAGGATTATCTACTTCCTTTATAACTTCTGCTTTATCTTTGGGCAGATTCCTGAATAAGGGACTTATTTCAAGTACAGGTTTTAGATGAACCTTCACAGTCATATTTGAGAAATATGACAACAAACCTTCTTTAGGAATATATTGAACCGGATAAAGGTTCAATATAAGTATCTTATAGCCTCTGAAATTCTGCAATGGCAATTGTGAGTACAATTTGCCAGGAAAAACCACTGCAGAGGAATAAATTTCTTTACTGGGTTTGGTTTCGGTGACTGAACCAAATCTTAATCTCAATGGTTGCGGCGTCTTTCCAAATTCGATTCTGTACTTGCCATCTAATATGATTTTTTCGCCGGTAGTTACCTCGATATGTTCAGGTTCGCTGTCCTGTGGAATAAGGATCCTAACAGTCCTAAAAGGGATGACGGGTTCACCAGGTTTACCGTGTTTATAAAGCGGCTCCATAAGTATTGAACCATATGATATACCATCATATGTGAAAACACTTTGAGCAATTGTTGGTCCCGGGAAATCATATTTTAGCACAATTGGGTTAGTTTGTGCATAGCTTTCCTCTAACAGGAAAATTACACTTAAAAAAATCAGAACCGATAAATTCACTCCATTTTTCTTTATCATTTTTCACATCCCTGTTTTCTTAGAACCAATCCAATCATCCCAACTGCCAAGAAAACTATTGTGGCTGGTTCCGGGATTATTTGAATAGTAACCGACAGAGGAGGTGTCGGGATATTGAACAACCCTCCGGATATCTCGTATATGCCGGGCCCTACTGGGTAATCGTCAGTTTCAAACCATGTCCCGTTATCATTCATCATATCCCAGACAACCTGGTGTTCCCTGGACGCATACGGTCCCAGATAGAAGTTTCCGCTCTCAATAGGTAAACCCCATGGCCACTTCCAAACGTGGTCATTATTCTCGTCCGTAATAAAAAACTCATAGCAATATGGTGACCGTTTTGATATTCCCAAAATTACAGGGTCTTCACCTAAGTTTGTAACCCTGTATAATATCTCCACGCTTTCACCCAGGTCATAAATAGATTTATCCACCTGGATGTAATATTCTATGTTGTCCTCGATTATGGAATTTGAATCAACCAGTGCCGCTCTCGCAAGCTGAGCAGTCCCATGCACCAGTATTACCACTGCCAGAATTGTAAGTAATCTCGTTTTCATCATCTCCTCCTCAAAATTGATATTTAGTTTAGCAAACCAATCCTGCCTAATAGCATATTGGCTTGGCCCTCATCCGTTACTTACGTATTATACCACTTTCCCCAAAATTTGCAAGCGAAAAAAACACATAATATCACTCACCACGACTTCAATACCACCTTGAGAGTTGACCTGCACGATTATCTCTGCGCTTCTAATCGGCAGGCCGGCATACATCTGCCGATAGCGGACGTAGCTTCGCGATTCGTGAGTATTGATACGATTAACACTGAACTCCACGGCAGGATTATCCTTGACAAAAAGATTGCGCCATTTTTGCAGAAATGCGCTGGCCGCTTCCCGGGCGATACCGCGTTTGCTCGGCTCAACAGCAAAATGTGTCGTAGGAGGCGCTCCAATAAAACGCAAATATCCCTCTTTTGTCTTGAAAGCTCGTGCCGGTTCTTTGGCTGCACTATTAATCGAGGCACGCAATTCCTCAAGTTGTAATTCTCTTGCTTTCCGAGGAACTTTAGATGGACTTTGGCCAAAGGCCATACTGGAAAAGCTAATGACAAGAATTACCAAGAAAGAAACGTATAGAATCCGCCTTTGCAACAGGGTTTCACCTCCTCCACAAACAAAATTTTCTCAATTTTTATGTGCTCGCTCTTTTTGTTGGGGAAAAACCGCCTTCTAACAATCAGCCCGCCGAAAGCGAGAATCAATATGCTCGCCGGCTCAGGGACAGCAACAGCATCTAACAGAAAGTAACGACCGTCAGCCACAGGTTCGGTAAAATAACCAGTCAACTGAACCGAATTGTCCAGAAAGGTAAGTGTCAGGTGGACATCAGCGTATGGGGAAAAGCCCGGGATGTCCTTTTCAAACAAAAAATCAATCTCCGTTTCACTAACGCTTGTGCTGACCATCTCGGTCATATGAAATATGACATCCAGGTTATCAGTATATACAGGGTCTTCGCCAAAATAGTCGTAAAAGTGGATCTCCTCACTGATAGTAGCATTAACCTGGTCAAACGAAGCAATGTCAGCATCATAATCAACTGTTAACTGGAATTGTCCTTCAATAGGGTAGGTAGAAATAATCCTGCCATATACGGCAACCGTGCTTTGGTCAGGCACAAACTCATAGATAGTTGTTACGATTGCAGCCGACGACCTTGGACAGCTAATTATTGCTAATGCAGCTATTGCGGCAAAAGTTAGCTTTTTTAATTTCTTTCTCACCATCTCCAACCTCCTCAAATTGATATTTTAATTTTTGAGCCGCTCCTTCCGTTTCGTTCGGCTTATAATCGCCTCCTCAGCATAGCTTTATTATAACATATCTTATCCCCTCCTGTGCTTAAAAGTCAAGTGAAAAACCGCAAAATTAATCAAAAATGCCCCTTATATTGTAAATTTTTTGCTCTACAGAAAAAGTCCTAAGTCATTTCAACCTAAGCGTCTGTGTCTTTTGCTTCGCCGTCTCGACTCGCATCAGAGACGCAGTGGCGTGGTAATTATTGGGAAGATTTACCGAAGAGCCGGATGAAAGGAGTTTTCTTTTCCGTGGCTTTGATAATTTTTTTGTGTATGTCGGTATTGTCCATTCGGCCTGTAAAAAGTCCGGCTCTTTTTCCCCAGGCATATACGGGGACCTCCGCTGCGGTATGGTCTTTCGAAGAGAAGGTAACGTCGGGGAGTTTTCCTTTGCCGTTATTCTTTATGATTTTCAGCCCGCCGGTTTCATGGTCTGCGGTAACAATCAGCAAAGTGCCATTTGCTGACTTTGTCCATTCGAGTATTGTTTGTATGGAATTCTCGAACTCTACTGTTTCGCCTACTATGTCGGGGAGATTATTATCGTGTCCTGCCCAGTCAATTTTCCCGCCTTCAACCATAAGGAAAAAACCGTCGGGGTCGTTATCGAGAATCTTCAGTGCGGTTTCAGTCATCTGTGACAGGTGCGGCAGATTTCCTTTCCATTTTGTCTCATAGGGGATATCATCTCCGAACTGGCCTGAGACCATCGATACTTCTTCGGTGTTTAGATTCTGAAGGCCATTTAAGTCGAGTATGACAATATATCCGGCGTCTTTTGCGGCCTGGGGTGACATTCCATGTTCACCTGCCCCAAGCAGCACATTTGGTTTTGTCTGTGTAAGATAGTCTTCTGCGATGTTGTTATAATCGTATCGACTTGGCTCATGTGCGGCGAAAGCAGCAGGGGTTGCGTGCGTGATGGGAGTCGTGGTAACCAGGCCGACGGCTTTTCCTTCTTGCTTGAAATGTTCCAGCAGTGTCTGCAGTTCCGAGCCATCGCCGGGGATTTGCATGTTCAGGACCTTATTATTGACCTTTTGTCCCGTGGCCATTGCTGTGCCCGATGCGGCTGAATCGGTTATTGCATAATTCGCAGAATGCGTGGTCATAGATGTCTGATGCGGGAAGCTTTCGAAGCAAAGTGTGCCTTCTTCGCCACTTGCGAACATTGATGCAGCGCGGACGTGTTCAAAGCCCATTCCGTCACCGATGCAGAGAATGATATTATCTGGTGAAGTCGAACAGCCGGATATAACGGTTAGTAGAACAAATAGTGTCAACATTACGAGATTTTTTGCTCTGGCCATCTTCTTAAACTCCATTTATAAAAACAAAAAACATTAGATACTGCACAATATAGATACCTGATTAAATCTTATATCTGTTAAATGTGCAAGTTTATATTTTTTTATGCTCTGTAGAAAACTTACCAGAAAGTCATTCTCCGTGAGGAGTCCCGAGGACTGAACCCGTCAAAGGCGTGTGAAGAATCTGGGCAGCGAGGTGAAATTGTCGTTCGCCGGCCAGATGCTTCGCCTTGTGGCTCTCCTATGGAGTCCTTATGGACAGCATGACAAATATGAAGGTTTCTACAAAGCATTTTGCTTACTCAAACTTGCTCGCAGGGCTTTTTTGTTGCACAAAAAGAAAAAACGGATAAGATATTCGTCTAACGCTACTTTTAATTGCCAGTATAATATGAACAGGAGCGATAATGAATAAAGTTACCCTGGTTACGGGCGATGGGATTGGGCCTGAGATAGCAGAAGCAGCACGAAGATGCGTCGATGCCACCGGTGCAGGGATAAAATGGGATATAGTCGAGGCAGGCACAGATGTAATGGAGCGTACAGGGACGCCGCTGCCGGAAACGACGGTTGAATCCATCAGGAAAAATGGTGTTGCGCTGAAGGCGCCTATTACTACTCCCGTCGGGACCGGATTTAGAAGTATAAATGTGTATCTCAGGCAGACGCTCGACCTGTATGCGTGCCTGCGGCCCTGTAAAAGCTATAAGGGGGTGCGAAGCAGATATACCGACATCGACCTTGTTGTTGTGCGAGAAAATACCGAAGACCTTTATGCGGGTATTGAATTTGAAAAAGGAAAAGGCGAAACGGCTGAGATTATTGACTGGATAAATAAACACAGCGAGCGAAAAATAGGTAAAGATGCCGGAGTCAGTATAAAGCCGATATCGGTCAGGGCCACAGAACGGATCGTTCAATTCGCATTCGACTATGCACGCAAGATGGGACGCAAAAAGGTAACGAGTGTGCACAAAGCAAACATTATGAAATTTTCTGACGGGTTGTGGCTCGACGTCAGCAGGGAAGTCGCAAAGAAAAATACCGATATCGAATTCGAGGACCGCATCGTTGACAATATGTGTATGCAATTGATTCAAAAGCCGGAGCTTTACGATGTAATCGTGCTGCCGAATCTCTACGGAGATATCTTAAGCGATTTGTGCGCGGGGCTGGTAGGAGGGCTGGGCGTTGCACCGGGAGCAAATATCGGTGATAAGGCAGCCATCTTCGAGGCGACGCACGGCAGCGCTCCGAAATATAAAGGACAAAATAAGGTCAATCCCACCGCCCTGATACTTAGCGGCGTGATGATGTTAAGACATATGGGCAAAAAAGCCGAGGCGGATAAACTCGAGAATGCCGTGGCAGCAGTCATCGCCGAGGGTAAATATGTAACATACGATATGAAACCGCAACGGGACGACCCGACCGCCGTCGGAACAAGCGAGATGGCTGATGCCGTTATAGAGAAAATAGAAAGCTGATATTTATTTGCAATCCGTGTAGAACAGGTTTACGCTGAGTTTAATAATCATCTGGGAATATGGTCATTTCCCAATACTGGTGAATTTTGTCTATCATTTCTATCAAGCTGTTTTGATACATTGGCTTCATAATGTAACCGGCAATCCTCAGGTCGAAAGTTTTAACTCTATCCTGCTCGGTTTTAGATGTAGTTAGTATTACTACAGGTATCTTTTTCAGATTGTCATCAGCTTTAATAACCTTCATAAATTCGATACCACCCATTTTGGGCATATTTAGATCAAGGAAGATAATACCCGGTTTTGTATTGTCAGTGTTTTTCAGGTATTCAAGCGCCTCTTCGCCGTTGGTTGTATGGGCTAATTTGTTTTTAATATTAAGATGCTTGAATGCCTTTTCTACAGCCATTGCATCAACGGTATCATCTTCAACCAATAACACCGGTTTGTAATTCTGCTGCAGCATGTTCTATCTCTTCACTTTCTTTTTTGGGAAGCGTGAAAAAGAAGGTGCTTCCCTGACCGGGTGTTGATTGGACCCATATCCTGCCCTCATACATCTCAATAATCTTTTTGACTATCGGCAGGCCAATGCCGATGCTCTCGGTCTCGTCACGAATTGAAAGTATCTGGAATATTTCAAAGATCTTATCGAAATACCTTTCCTCAATTCCCGGGCCGTTATCGGAAATTTTGAATTGCCAGTAATCGTCTTCTTCCGTGCATTCGATTCTGACCCTGCCGACGGGCTTGTCCATATGTTTTATGGCATTGCTTAAGAGGTTCTCAAATATTTGTGAAATAAACTTTCGGACACCAAATATAACAGGCAGCTTATTCTCGACAATTATCTCGATATTGTCAGGAGAATTAATTGATTCAATTGTAGTATTGACGAGAATATTCAAGTCCAGCTTTTCTTTTTTGTAATCGGTTAGGGTAAGTTGTGAGTATTGAATAATCGAATCGAGCAGGTCATTCATTCTCTTTGCTCTGACGGCGAGCAACCTGCCATTTTCGCGGCCAATTATGTCGAATTTTTTGGCATAATCTTCCGATATCCAGTCGGAAAGAATACTAATTCCGCGAACCGGTGTTTTCAAGTCGTGTGCGGCTATGCGTGTAAACTCACGAAGCTCTCTGTTTGAAATTGCCAGCTTTTTCACAGTCGCTGCGAGCTCCTCTTCGGCTTTTCTTCGCACAACGATTTCCTGCCTAAGCTCGGTAGTCCGTTCTTCGACTCTTTTTTCCAGCTCCTCGTTGGTATTGACTAAAGCGAAGTCTCGTTTCTGGATTTGGTTCAACATTTCGTTGAAAGCTTCAATGAGAATTCCAATTTCGTCGCTGCTATGTTTTGCCGCCCGAACGGAGTACTCTTTTTTTTCAGAGACGATTTTCGCAATTTTAGCCAGGTCAAGAACCGGCTTTGAAATAATACCCTGGAGGCCGGATGACATAAGATAAGCCACTAAGGAGGCAACCAGCAGAACCGTGAACATTATACTGATATTATTCTTCAGCATTGTATCCAAAGGCACCAGGTCCGAACGCAGACACACTGTGCCGGTTTCTTCGGCTTCGACGGCGATGGGTTCGAAAATAGTCAGAAACTCCTTATTAAAACTGGCGCCTTTTTTCTGAAGTTTGCCCGGTTTGACTTTCCATAATTCGTAATCATTTCGATTATAGGTGGCAAAAGTTTCGCCGTCTTTTGTGTAAATTCCCCCGAATACGACAGAAGGTTCAGCTTTTAAAGATTGTAATACCCCTTTGGCATCTTCTGCATCCTTAAAAGACAAAGCAGCTTTACTGTTGGACGCTATCATTCTCGCCTGAGTTAACAGATTATGCACCATCGTACTGCGGATGCCAAACCACTGCCAGGCAATAAACGCTGCTCCTGCTAAAAAAAGCGCTACGATGCAGACAGCCATTATGATTGAAATGAGCTTTCTTTTTATTGTTATGTTTTGTATCTTGAGCATATGTTCAGTGAAGAAAATGCCCCAGTTTCACTTTTTAGCATATATCGACTCTATGAGAGCTTAGATTTTTGCAAATTTATCGTTTTTGGCGATTATTGATGTATTAACATTGTCTTAGGTGGGATAATCAAAACTCTCACTGCGTCCGTTCAGGACAAAATCGGCAACGTCCGTTTATAATTATCCGTGCAATTAGTTTGCGAAGACGAAGATTGTCCTATAAAATATTGTCAAGACCCTATAATATGGGATGGTGTCCCTCGTGATTGTTGCCGAGTATTTTGATTTTAATTGTCTGAAAATCGACATTTCCTATGGTATAACGGCCTTTTGTTAAAAGAGTTTATTAAGAAATTTTATATTGAATCAATATTATTTTACACAATTAGTCTCGGGGAGAAGAGCTGGTTTGAGGTCGCAAATACTTCGGTTTTTACTTAGGTTAATTTCGCTGCCTTATAAGCTTGTAATTGTCATACGCAACTTTCTTTATACCAGAGGATGGTTGAAAGTGCGATGCGTAGATGCAATAGTTATAAGTATTGGGAATATAACAACGGGCGGGACGGGAAAGACGCCTTTTGTTATCTGGCTCTGTGAATACCTGCTGAAAAATGAGATTAAGTGTGCCATATTAACCAGAGGGTATAGGACAACTGGAAACTTAAAGCTAAAAACTCAAAACTACTCGGATGAGCCGGGGATTCTTGCAGAAAGCTGTCCGCAGGCAAAAGTGATTGTAAATCCCGACCGTGTTGCAGGTGCGAATGAGGCGGTGAATAAACACGGTGCAGAAATCCTGATTATGGATGACGGATTTCAACACCGCAGATTAGCAAGAGACCTTGATATTGTAACAATCGATGCAACGCGGCCTTTCGGTTACGGCAAGCTGCTGCCTGCGGGGCTGTTAAGGGAGCCGGTCGATTCTCTCAAAAGAGCTGACGCGGTTGTTATTACAAGAAGTGACCAGGTAACCGAACCTGAGCTGGATAAAATTGAAGCGAAAATTCAGAAGATTAAACCGGATATGATAATTGCGAGATCTGTGCATTCGGCGGTCTGTGCAAGAACTACAGGCGATAAAGAGTTCGGGCTTGAACAACTAAAGGGCAAAAAGGTATTTGCTTTTTGCGGGATTGGTAATCCTGATGCCTTTGTAAATATGATAAAAGGACTTGGAGCCAATCTGGTCGGCACGAAAATCTATGATGACCATTATCACTATACAAAAAGAGATATCGAAGATATCTATGGATGGGCCAAAGAGCAAAAGGCGGAGCTGATACTAACAACGCAAAAAGATTTCAGCAAACTGCCAATAGAGAAAAGACACAACGGGGCAGATATAACATCAGGATACCTGGTAATTGAGCTAAAGCTGGTCAGCGGAGAAGATGCAATAACAGAGTTGATTAAAGAGGCGATAGCAGGTAAAATGGCGAAAAGTCAGGGGAGATTGGCTTGATGATTTATGTGTGAAAAACTGCTAAAAACGGTAACGAATCTTGGCTCGCCGAAGGTCCTGGTGGTAGGTGACTTTATGCTGGACGTTTATATCTACGGCGATGCGTTGAGGATAAGCCCGGAGGCGCCGGTGCCGGTGCTGAAGGTCTGCAGTACCGAATACAGTTGTGGCGGGGCGGGGTCTGTGGCGGCCAATCTTGCTGCTTTAGGGGCGGTGCCCATTTGTCTTGGTGTTATCGGCGACGACCTGAACGGTAAAATCCTTCAGGAAAAACTGACGGAGGCCGGGGTTGATATCGGTGATTTGTTCAGTGTGAAGGACAGGCCTACGATAAGTAAACAAAGACTCATCGGCCTGGCACAACACCGTCATCGACAGCAATTGCTCAGGATGGATGAGGAATCCATAGAATCGCTTTCCGATGAACAGAGCAACAAAATCTTAAGTGCCTTTAGAGATAAATTAAAACAGGCAAATATTGTTTGTCTGCAGGATTATAACAAAGGCCTGCTGAGTTCGGCTGTCTGCAGGGAAATGATAAAACTTGCTGCCCGTGCGAACAAAAAAGTCCTCATTGACCCATCGACCACCAGCGACTATTCAAAATATATCGGGGCAACCGTGATTACGCCAAATCGTAAAGAGGCCGGCAGCGCCGTGGGTTTTGAGATAAAGACTGAAAACGATGCGGTCAGGGCAGCAGAAGAGCTTCTCCAGATGCTAAAGCTTGAAGCCGTGGTCATAACTCTCGATAAAGAAGGCGCCTATCTGAAAACAAATGAAATAAGCGAGCTGATACCGACTAGGCCACGCAGCGTTTATGATGTTACGGGAGCCGGTGATATGGTCCTGGCAACGCTTACGATAACGCTGGCAGCCAACTGCGATTACCAGACTGCTGTGCAGTTGTCCAATATAACCGGCGGTATCGAAGTAGAAAAATTCGGCACTGCAACGGTAAGTATCGAGGAAATCGTCAACGAATTAACCAGCCAAAATCAGGATATACTCGGCAAGATACGTGAAATTGACCGTCTGGTTACCGAGCTTGAGTGGCACCGCAGGCAAAGAAGAACAATAGTTTTTACCAACGGCTGTTTTGATGTTATTCACATAGGACATATCGAGTTTCTAAAGTTCTGTAAATCGCAGGGAGATGTAGTAGTTGTCGGCTTAAACAGCGACAGCTCAGTAAAAACCATCAAAGGGCCCGGACGACCAATCAATAACCAGCACGACAGGGGGGCTGTCCTTGCTGCGCTGGATGCGGTTGATTACATTATTATTTTTGACGAGCCGGAGCCGCTGAATTTAATCAAAAAGGTTAAGCCGGATATATTGGTAAAAGGCCGGGACTGGGCAGAAGAGGGTGTGGTTGGTCAGGAGTTTGTCGAGTCTTACGGTGGTAAAGTCGTCCTTGCACCGCTTGTCGAAGGCAAAAGCTCGACGGCAACGATAGAGAAGATGAAGGCAATAGAGAGAAAATCCTGATGGATAAGAGCGTCAAAAAACAGATTACAGAGACAATAGAAACACACAAAAAACTGATTGCTGAACTCGAGGAACGCGGTGTCGAAACTATCGCTGGCATAGCCGAGGTGATAATAAAAACATTGAGGCGGGACGGCAGAGTTTATATATGCGGTAACGGCGGCTCGGCGGCGGACGCCCAGCATATAGCGGCAGAATTGCTCGGCAAATTTGAACGACATCGCAGGGCACTGCCGGTTGTTGCTCTGACAACCAATACATCGGTGCTAACATCGATATCCAATGATTACAGTTTTGAAAATGTATTTGTCAGACAGGTTGAAGCGCTGGTGAGAAAAGGCGATATCCTGTGGGCGATTTCGACCAGCGGAAGCTCTGAAAACGTCATAGCGGCTGCCAAGCTGGCCAAAGAGAAAGGCGCCGGCGTTGTGGCCTTTACCGGCACAGCCGACAGCAGACTTGAACAGATAGCCGATGTTTGTTTTTGTGCGAACGGCTCAACGGCACGCACCCAGGAGATACACCAGCTGGCTTATCATATAATCTGCGGTCTTGTTGAGCGAAACTTCAGCGATTAACAAAGGGAGGATAGAACTGATAGATATGTCCAGTAAAGCGATATTTCTTGACCGTGACGGGACTTTGATAGAGGACCCGGGCTATATCAATCATCCCGACCAGGTGAAGCTGCTTGACGGTTCTGCAGAAGCGCTTATCGAATTCAAGACCTTGGGTTACAAGAGCGTTGTTGTGTCAAACCAATCGGGTGTTGCGCGTGGGATGGTTACGGAGAAGGCTCTCATTGATATTCACAAGCGTTTAAAGCAATTGCTCGCTGAAAGAGGTGCATTTTTAGACGGGATTTATTACTGCCCTTATCATCCTGATGGAGTCGTGGCAAAATATCGCAAAGAAAGTGACTGGAGAAAGCCAAATCCCGGAATGCTGCTTGCTGCAGCCGAGGAAATGTCCCTCGACCTTGGTCAATCGTGGATGATTGGCAACAGCGGCCGGGATATTGAAGCCGGTTTTCAAGCCGGCTGCAAAACTATTTTAATCGAAGGCCCGTTATCACCTCATAAATCTTTTGAGCCGGGCCAGCCAAGGCCGGATTACAAAGCAGTAAATATCAAGGAAGCAGTGAACATAATCAAGCAATATAACCGCTCGACAAAAAAAACTGAACCAGAAATGCCGGATAAAGAATTTAACCCAAACGAACAAATTATGCAAATTGAACAGCCGGAACAAGCAGAAGAGGAGAACTCGAATATTATTGAAGAACCTGTTTCAACCATAGTTGAAGAGCCGACGGAATCGCCGGAATTTGAAGAAGGAAGCAACGATGAGCAGGAAACTCTTCTTGACGGAACGGAGCAATTGCTCAGCAGTATTCTGCGACAACTAAAGAGTATGCAACGGGCCGATATGTTCGGCGAGTTTTCGATGATGAAACTTATGGCCGGGATTGTGCAGATTGTTGTTCTGTGCTGTTTGCTTGTAACAATATGGTTTCTTTTGAGCCCGGACGGGCAGAATAATGCGGTTTTCGTATCACTTGGCTTCGCTATGGTCCTTCAGGTTATGGCGCTAACTTTTTACATAATGCACAGCCGAAAATAGAAATGTCTAAAACGGATTTTCTTTTACAAGATGCGGGATACGAATATTTTAGTATGGCTTCCTTCACCGATGGGTGATGCTATCCTGTGCACGCCTGCCTTGCGGGCTATCCGAAAACACTTCAAAGACAGTAGAATCACTTTTTTCGGCAGGGGGGCGGTTCGGCAGATTCTTTCACCAGGCGGTTTCAACGATGGCTGGCTGGAGCAAA
>Ga0315546_1000834_pt1 | contig 20861 bp, 21 predicted proteins | sample SalMarSW160170MG_FD_203833 | JGI IMG/M metagenome (GOLD analysis project Ga0315546, IMG submission 203833) | Salt marsh sediment microbial communities from the Plum Island Ecosystem LTER, Massachusetts, United States - Salt Marsh Sediment SW1601-170 ...
ATTGAGGGGGGGCGGCCGGTGAGGGCGTAGAGGTAGCCGATGGCCAGGCGGTAGGGATTGCGAATGGCTGCCTCTCCGCCTGGCATGGGCAGGTACTCCAGATGGGCCACCCGCCGGAAGCCGTGGTAGTCGGCCACCAGAAACTCGCCGCCCCAGATGCGCCCGTCGCTGCCGTAGCCGGTGCCATCCCAGGCCACGCCGATGACTGGGCCATCATCCGGCAACCAGCCGTTGTCTGCCAGGCAACTGGCGATGTGGGCGTGGTGGTGCTGGACAGCGATTTGCGATTTGCGATTTGCGATTTGCGATTTCGCGTATTTCGTCGCCAGATACTCTGGGTGCAGGTCGTAGGCGATGATCTCCGGCTCAATGCGGAACAGTCGTTTGTAAAGTTTAATCGTGGTCTCGAAGTGCTCCAGCGTCTCCAGGTTCTCCATGTCGCCGATGTGCTGGCTGAGAAAGGCGTACTCGTCCCTGGTGACGCAGAAGGTATTCTTCAGTTCCGCACCACAGGCCAAAATCTGCCTGACCTTGAACGGAAGTTTCACGGGGAAGGGGGCATAGCCCCGCGAGCGACGGATCGGCTGGGGCAAAGAAACCAGGTTTTTCAGAAAAAACCTGGTTTCTCCCCTCAACGGCACAAACCAAACCGAGTCGTCATAACGAGCGTAAATGTCGCGATTGTGTAGCAGGAAGTAATCGGCCAGGTGACCCAGGCGGCGCAGCGCATCGTCGTTGTCGCGGGCGATGGGCTCCTCGGACAGGTTGCCGCTGGTCATCACCAGTGACCGGCCCACGTCCCGCAGGAGTACGTGATGCAGCGGTGTGTAGGGGAGCATGACTCCCAGGTAGTTGTTGCGCGGGGCCACCAGTCGAGAGACGTTCGATGCGGGCTTCCATCGCAGCAGCACGATGGGGCACTGGGACGAGGTCAGCAGCCGCTCCTCTTCCTCCGAGACCCAGCAATGCTGTCTGACCTCCTCCAACGTGGCCATCATCACCGCCAGCGGCTTGGCCGGACGCCTCTTGCGTTCCCGCAGCGTGCGTACCGCCGTCTCGTCGGTGGCGTCGCAGGCCAGGTGGAAGCCGCCCAGCCCTTTGATGGCGAGAACGGCCCCCTCTTGCAACAGGCGAGCAGCGTGGATGATCACGTCGTCGGCTCCAGGTTCCAGCTCAAGAGGTATGGGGGTTTGGGAGTGTGGGAGTGTGGCACGGGCAATCACATCACTTGAGACCAACCAGACGTGCGGGCCACAGACCGGACACGCATTCGGCTGGGCGTGAAAGCGGCGGTTCGTAGGGTCATCGTACTCTGCCTGGCACTGCGGGCACATGACGAAGTCCCGCATGGTGGTCAGCGGGCGGTCGTAGGGGATATCGGCGATGATAGTGAAGCGCGGGCCGCAGTTTGTACAGTTGGTGAAAGGGTAACGATAGCGGCGGTCGGCTGGATCCAGCAGTTCGCGCAGGCAATCAGGACAGGTGGCGATGTCGGGGGAGATGAGTTGGTAGTGCCCATCCTCGGCTACACTTTGGCGGATCTCGAAGACCGTGTAGCCAACCGGCAGCGCATCGGCGACTTCGATGCCTTCGATATGTGCCAGCGGCGGAACCTTCTCTTCCAGATCACGCACGAACGGAGCCAGCGCAGCCTCCGGGCCCTCGACCTCGATCTCCACCCCGCCGGAGTGGTTGAGCACCCAGCCGGTCAGGCCGTGCTCGTGCGCCAGGCGGTAGACAAAGGGCCGGAAGCCGACCCCCTGCACCACGCCGCGCACGCTGATTGTCTTTCGTATCAACCCGCCCGGCACCTCTCAACCAGCCAGTCAATCCACTCCTGTACCCCCTCCCCCGTCTTGCAGGACATGGGGAAGAAGGCGACGTCGGGGTTCAGTGCCTCGACGCCACGGCGGAAATAGTCCAGGTCGAACTCCAATAGAGGCAACAGGTCCACTTTGTTGAGTGCCAGCGCGTCCACAACGCTGAACATACCCGGGTACTTGTACGGCTTGTCGTCCCCTTCGGGCGTGCTGGCGACTATGACTTTAAGGTGCTCCCCCAGGGCGAAATTAGTGGGACAGATGAGGTTGCCTACATTCTCGATGAGCAGCAGGTCGGTCTCGTCCAGCAGCAGCCTGGGCAAGGCGACGCGCACCATGTTGGCATCCAGGTGGCAGGTCCCCCCGGTATTGATCTGCACCACCGGAATACCCAGGCGGGCGATGCGGTCGGCGTCAATGGTCGAGGCAACGTCGCCCTCAATCACGCCGATGCGCAGCCGGTTCTGCAGTGTCTCGATAGTGCGCTCGATGAGGCTGGTCTTGCCTGCACCGGGCGCAGCCATGATGTTCAGGACGAAGACGCCTTTCTCGTCGAACAGCCGCCGATTTTCCTGGGCGATCTGCTCGTTGGCGCTCAGGATATCCCTTACAATTTCGACTTTCAAAATGTGTCTCCCTCACTCCACCTCAATGCTATCCATATAAAACTCCCGCCCGGCGATGACCTCACCGCCCAACGCCTGGCAAACAGGACAAGCCCAGTTGCCATCCTGCAATGCGAACTCGTGGCCGCAGGTACGGCAGCAGAAGCGAGCCGGCTGCCACTCGAACGCCAGTTGCGCTCCCTCGGCCAGCGTGCCTTTGCTGACGAAGTCGAAGTAAAATTGCACGCTTTCGTCAACGATGCCCGATAGTTCGCCGACGACCAGGTTAATGCGCATGATGCGTTGCGCACCAGCCCGCCCGGCGTATTCCAGCGCCAGATTGAGCATGCTCTGGGTGACAGCCAGTTCGTGCACTACTGCTCTCCTGCCTCTAACTCGGCTAATACAGCATCCACAGCGCGAGGGATGGTAGCCGCCACCGCAGGTGTGACGGTCTCGCCAAAGGTCAGCACATCCTCCACCTCGATGGCGATGATGACGATAGCCTCATCGTCGGGCAGCACCATGCCCAGGCCTCGCCCCAGGGCCAGCGCGCCGGGCAGGGAAAGATCGTGCGTCGAGCTCGAATGCAACGAAGCCCGCAGGTCGTTGGGGTGCAGATGATGAATGTCACCTGGTTTGCCTTCGCGGGTTTGAATCGCATCCACCATGATGACTCGTTCGTAACCGGCGATGACGTCCAGCAGTCGTAGCCCCCCGACGCTCGCCTCGGCAAAGGTCACGTCATCACGCTGGCATTGTTCCGCCACCGCTTGCACGATGTGAATGCCCACGCCATCGTCGGTCAGGATGGGATTGCCCAAACCCACCACTAGCGCTTTCAAAGCCATAGTCCGCTCAAAAAAGGTAAATTAGCAGACTGGTAAATTGGGTGGACAGAACTCCACACAACCATCACCAATCTACCATCTACCAATCTACCAATCTACCAGTCCACAACCATCTGGCGCGGGTCGACCTACTCCATGTTCTGCCTCAGCACGTCCACAACATTCCCCTCGGCATCGCGCACCAGCACCTCCAGCGGCATCTGGCCGGGCAGGGTGTGGGTAGCGCAGCCGAGGCAAGGGTCGTAAGAGCGGAAGGCCATCTCCACCCTGTTCAACAGCCCCTCGCTGATGACCTTGCCTTTCTCAATCATCACCTGGGCCGCTTTCCTGATGGAGATTGACATAGGTGCGTAATTATTGGTCGTGCCGACGATGAGATTGCACTTCTGGACGATGCCCCTCTCGTCGGTGATGTAATGATGGGTCAGCGTGCCGCGCGGTGCTTCGACGATGCCCACCCCCTCGTCCGGCGTCTCGGTAGGGATGTTGCGCACGTGCGGGTCGGTGATCTCCGGATCGGTCGCCAGTTCGACGATGCGCTCGGCGGCGTAGAGTAATTCGATCAGGCGCGCCCAGTGGGTAGCCAGTGTGCTGTGCACCGGCTTGCCGCCCATCGTCTCGTAGAAATGCTCGTAGGCCTCCTGCGCCTGCGGCGTCGCTATGCCGTCGGCGGCGTTGAGCCGTGAAAGAGGCGTGGCCTGGTATACGCCGCTGTCCTTGCCAGTCACGAACCCCTTCCAGCCCACCTTCTTGAGGTAGGGGAACTTGAGGTAGGTCCAGGGCTCGACGTGCTCGGCGATTACGTCCAGGTACTCATCCGGGGCATACTTGACGAATTCGTTCCCTTCAGGGTCCACGACGCGCACCAGTCCATCGTAGAAGTTGACCTTGTTATTCTCATCCACCAGCCCCATGTAGTACATGGGCGTGGTGTAGGCGTCGGAGAGGATCATGTCCACGTAGCCTTTGTTCTCCAGCACCACGTCGTGGAACAGTTGCAGGCCAAACTGACCGAACTCGACCAGTTCGTGTCCCCAGGCTTCGATCTGCGCCCGCTCCTCCTCGTTGATGGCCTTGCTCACCCCACCAGGGAGGGCACCGACCGGGTGGACAGTCTTGCCGCCCAGCATGCCCACGATGTCCATGCCCATCCCACGGCAGCGGATGACCTTGCCGCCGATCTCCAGGCCGACCTTGTGGATCAGGCCCAGGATATTGCGCTTGGCGGGTGGCGCATCCGGCCCCAGGACAAAGTCGGGTGCGCCCAGGATGTAGAAGTGAACCGTATGGTCGGCGACGTAGAAGGCAGAGTAAAGGATTTCACGCAGTTTCCTGCCCGTCGGGGGCACCTCGACGTGGTAGACCGCGTCGCAGGCTTTAGCCGAGGCGATGTGGTGCGCCTCCGGGCAGACGCCGCAGATGCGCGGCGTGATGCGGGGCATCTCCTCCACGGGCCGGCCCTCGGCAAACTTCTCGAACCCCCGCAGTTCAGGGACCACCAGGTAAGCGTTGGCGACGTTCCCCTCTTCGTCGAGGAAGATATCAATCCGCCCGTGGCCTTCCAGGCGGGTGATGGGATCAATGCTGATTTTTTTCACGAGCCTTCCTCCAACTTCCTCCGATGCAGCAGCGATGCAGGCAAACCGAAGCGGTAGAAGGTGCCCACCGGGTCCACGATCTCGCCCACGATGCGGGCCGCCTCCTCCTCGGTGTCGGCGTCTACGACCGAAGCGACGGCCGAGAGAAGCGCCGCCCCCTGGTCAATCACGTTCGGCGGCGGGCCGTAGCAGCCCCGGCAGGGCATACCCACGCTGGGGCAAAGCGCGCCACAGCCGCCCCGTGTCGCCGGCCCCGCGCAGATGATCCCCTGGTCGAAGAGGCAACGTCCAGGCTCAGGAATAATCTCGTGGGGGCGGTAGAACTTCTTGATGTGTTTCTCCTCCCGCTTGAACTTGCACTCGTCGCAGACGGTTTTCTCGTTGGCACCAACCACGCTCCCCTTGGGCGGAAGGTTGCCGCCCAGGATGGCCTCGACCACGGCCCAGATCTGGGGGGCCTGCGGCGGGCAGCCGGGCACGAAGTAATCCACGTCCTCCACCTGCGCCAGCGTCTTGACCGTGTTGTAGAACTTGGGGATGGTCACCTCTCCTTCAGGCATCTGATAGGAAGTCTGTGGCAGGATGCCCTCGGGGTTGTCCACGGAGGGTGCTTCCAGGTAGACGCGCTCGAAGATGGACTTCCGGTCGAAGAGGTTGGCCAGGCCAGGGATGCAGCCCTCGTGGGCGCACGACCCAAAGGCGACCAGCACCTTCGATTTCTCGCGCAGGAGATGGGCTATTTCCTCGTTCTCGCTGGTGCGGATAGCGCCGTTGAAGAGGCAGACGTCTATGTGGCCATCGGGCATGGCTTCCACGTCCTTATATTTGAAATCCATCGCCACCGGCCAGAAGAGAATGTCGGCCGCTGCATCCAGGTCCAGGATCTTCTCCCGCAATTCCAGGATAGCGATATCGCAGCCGCCGCAGGAGGCAGCCCAGTAGAGGCCCAGTTTGAGTTTTCCATTTTTCGTTTCTTTCGTGTCCTCAGCCATCGGCCTAATCCTCCTTGCTTTCGAGTTCGCGTTTCCAGTTGAGCGGCCCCAGCGCTCGCACCTGTTCGGTGAAATCGCGCACCAGTTGGGCCCACCTGGGGGCTTCCGCGCCGGAGATCCAGCCCCAGTGGAAACGTTCCTTCTCGATGCCATACTGCGCCAGCAGCGCCTCCACCAGCGGCATGCGGCGGAAGGTCTTGTAGTTGCCGCTATTGTAGTGACAGTCTCCAGGTGGATGGCACCCGGAGACGATGATGCCGTCGGCTCCCTCGGCGAAGGCCTTGAGGATGAAAGTCGGGTCTACCCGCCCTGAGCACATCACGCGGATGATGTCCACGTTGGGCGGCTGTTTCATGCGGGAGACGCCAGCCGTGTCGGCCGCGGCGTAGGTACACCAGTTGCACAGGAAGCCGACGATTCTTGGTTCAAAGTCAGCACTCATGACATCAAAACCTCCATTTTTGCTCCCGCTAAAAATCCCGCTATCTCGCCTGAAGTGCCCGACAGGCTAGCCCATAAGGCCACGGGGGCCCACAACTGACAGGCGAGGTGGCGGGAATTCGCGCTTACAGAAACACTTCGTCCCAGATAGAACTGGGGCCCAGTTGTTCTACCTCCTCAGTAAACCCCTTCGCCACCTCCGCGAACCGGGGAGCCTCGGATGCTGAGACCCACGAAAGCCTGAAGCGATCCCCCATTTCCAGGCCCAGGGTCTCAAAGATGCTCTTGAGCATCGCGGCCCGCCGGCGCGCGTGAAGGTTCCCCTTCTGGTAGTGGCATTGGCCAGGCCAGCATCCAGCGACCAACACGCCATCGGCCCCCCTGAGAAAAGCGGAGAGCACGAACAGCGGGTCAACCCGGCCGGAGCACATCACACGGACGACCATGACCGAAGGGGGCATCTGGAGCCTGGACACTCCGGCCGTATCGGCGGCAGTGTACGAGCACCAGTTACAAAGGAATCCCACGATCTTGGGTGTAAATTCTTGTTTTTCCATTTTTCCCCCTACGTCGCAACCTGAGCGAGTTCTTCTTCCTCGAAAGTCATCAGCGGGATCTCCTCGGTGACGTCCTTCCCCGGCTGGTAGTCAAACAGCGCCTGAACCGATGCTCCCACTTTGGAGAAGATGGTCGAGACAGGGATATCGGCCGGACATACGTCCGTACACATGCCACATCCCACGCAGGAGACGCTCACGTGGGCCAGCCGCCCGAGTTGGAAGAATGTCGTGTTGGGCGGCAACCGCAGCCCTCCCTTTCTCTCCAACTCACTCTCGTAGATCTCAGGCAAGTACTCGCAGTCCTGAGAATCGAAGTAGCACAGGCTGCAATAGCAGATTGGGCACACCGTCTTGCAGGCGTGGCAGCCGATGCAGCGGCCAAAGGTGCGGATCAGTTCCTGCATGCCCACTTCTACCCCGGCAAAGAGTTCCTCCCGGTAGGCCGCACGCTGGCCGTGGGAACGCTTGATCTGCTCAGTCTCCAGTTCGTCCGACAGAGACGTTCCCTCTAACCCCTCCACAAACTCGGCCCCCTTCTCGGTGTTCAAGAAGAGCGTGCATTGCGTGTCGAGGTCCTCCTCTCCCACCAGGGCGACCGTGATGTCAGCGTTATCCGGTATGAACTGCATGCAGGCACGGCAGGTCGGCCGGACGTCGTCATCCAACACACCCTGCTTCACCGCCTCCCAGTACCGGGGCAGCCTCTCCTTCAGACCGCCGTTGGCGCCCACGTCGAGCGGATAGACGCCACCACAGGTCGAACTGATGAGTAGGAGATTGTCCAGGCTGCCCTGGCTGCGCTTCACCAGTTCGATGAAAGCCCGCAACTCGCACGGCTTGACCACGGCCGCGACCGGCCCTGCGAGCGGTTCCCTCAACGTCAGGCGGGAGAGTAACCCGCCCGCGTTGGCTGGCATGAACGGGAGGAGGGGAAGTGCAGCGCCATCCGCCACAAACGCACCTGGGTCTGTGAACAACGAGTACGCCACGCCCCCGTTGGCTCCCCCGGTCCTTCCCAGCGCAAGCACACCATTCACCCGGCCGCTCTCCAGGAGAGAGCGAAGCAACCCTCGGACGGCATCCTCTGCCCCTTTGTTGATTTTCAGGCCCTCAGGCATCCTGCACCTCCCGCTTGTGGTAGATCTCTACGTAGGGCTGCTCCACCTGGTGGAGTTCGTCCATCTCGTAGGTCGCCAGGGGTAGCGGGTCCTCCAGGCTTCTGCCCGCGACGTACCCCAGCGTCTCCTGGGCCCGATCCGCCAACATGCTGAAGACCTGAGCGACAGGGATGGACATGGGACAGGCATCCTCACACGCTCCGCACGAGACGCACGAGAGGATCATGTGCGACGCCCGTCCGAGGTGAAACAGGAGGGTGTCGGGCGGGAACCTCAGCGCCCCTTTCCGTTCTGAGCGCGTCAGGTAGTTTTCAGGGGGAAGTTTCAACGCTGCCGATTCAAAGTAGCACTGGCGACAGTAGCATACAGGGCAGACCCGCTGGCAGTTGTGGCAGTTGATACAGTCGCTGAAAACGTCCAGCAGTCCGTCCGGCCCCGCGATCCCCGCCCTCAGGTCCGCGTGGGCCTGCTGTCGCCGCTCCGTCTGGGCCCTTTCCATTTCTTTGACCCGTGCGGTCCAGTCATCCAATGCCACATCCAGAGGTATGTTGAGGTCCTCCAGGACGCGCTCTCCCTTCGGGCTGCCTGGGATGACGAAGACCGTCCCATCTGCGCTGCCCAGCGTGCCGACGTGCAGGTCGGAGGCCGGCATGCTAAAGTAGTGGCAGGTCTGGCAGGCCGGCCGCATGGATGCGCGGTCCCAACGCTGAGATGCCTCCGCGAAACGGGCCGCGCCGGCGGCCGGATCCTCGAGATAGTCTGACAGGGGCAACACTCCGGGGCAGTCTACGGTGATCAGCCACAGATTATCCAGGTGCGCCTGCTCGAGTTTGGTCAACTCGATGGCCGCCCGCGCCTCACAGGGGCGCACGACCGCCGCGATGCGTTTACTCCCGTTCCCGCGCATCGTCAGGCGGCTGATCGCCCTGGCGCCCTGGATGGGCATCACAGGGGGCAACGGAGAGGCATTTTCGAGGAGAGCCGGATCCCGCAGCAGCAGGTAGGCGAACGAATCCCCCGCCGGCACTTCCACGGGTATGAGGAGTGCGTCAAAGACCTTTTTGTTCAATGCATCCTTCAACCAACCGACGACGGCGGCTTCAACGCCGTTCTCTGCTGGCAGGATTGCACCTTTATCGTTCATGTGTCGCTCCTTGTCTTCAGCGGATTGGGTCCCAGTTTCTTGATGTGGTCGTTGAACTCGGTGGCTGTGTCCACAAACCGCTGGCCTTCGCCGTGCGCCACGTAGCGAAACCAGACCCGCTCCGGCTCCAGGCCAAGCGTATCCAGGATGCTTTTCACCAGCGCGACCCGCCTGCGGGCGCGAAAGTTGCCGTCGTTGTAGTGACAGTCGCCCGGATAGCAACCACTGATCGCCACGCCATCCGCCCCCTCAATCAGCGGGCGAATGATGTGCACCGCCGGCAACGCCCCGGTGCAGTTGACCCGGGCCGGCCTCACATTTTCAGGATAGTGCAGGTGGTGGGCGGCGGCGGTCTCGCCGCCACCAGAGCCACACCAACTGCACAGGAAGTAGATGATCCTGGGTTCGAATTCTTGTTCGTCGCTCATATTGCACCTCACACCAGCAAGGCATCGAGCGCGGCTATGGACTGCTGGCCCATAAAGTCACGCAGGTAAGAGGCATCGTTGGGGCATATCGCCACACACGAGCCGCACGAATCGCACAGGAAGGGGCGCACCCTGGCCACCTTCTTGAACTCGTCAATGTACCGCGCGCCGTAGGGACAGACGTCCACACAGAGGCCACACCCCATGCATAGGGATTCGTACACATCGGCAACGAACATCTTGTTGGGAGGAGGCATCTTCTTCTTGCCGATGACCACCAGCACGCGGCCGACCGCGTCCTTCGCGGTCAGGATCGTCTCCTCGAACGAGCGGGGCGAGTGAGCCAACCCCACCGGGAAGATGCCGTTACTGGCCAGTTCGAAGGGCTTGGTCAGTTTCTTGATCGCTTCCTCGTAGGGATAGTTGCTGATGTCGCTGGAGAAGAAGCCCTCGTAGTCCAGCGGATAGTTCAGCAACCGCGAAAGGGCCTGGCTATTCTCCGCGTCCGGCACGATCCCGGTGCTCAGCGCGACCCAATCCGCCTGGACGCGCTGCTCCCCATTGACGACCTCCAGCCCGTTTCCGTTGCTCCGCACATCGGGGTAGCGATCATCGGGGAAGCGGACGAACCGCACCCCCGCCTCCCTGGCAAGCCGGTAGTAATCCACCTTGCCGTAGGTTGCGACGTCGCGGTGGAAAACGGTGACCTCGGTCCCCTTCTCCCGCAGCGCGATGGCGTTCTTCAGCGCCTGGTTGCAGCAGAGCCGGGAGCAGTAGGGGACCTCCGGGGTTCTTGAGCCCACGCACTGGATCATCGCCACCTGGCCGGCGGTCTCACCGCCGCTCATCCTGGCCTGGAGTTCCACCTGTGTCATCACCCGTGGATCCTGGCCGTAGAGAAAGCCCTCCGGCCGGTACTCCTGGGCCCCTGTCGCCACGATAATCACGCCGCTATCCACCGCGACAAGCCCCGTTGGCGTATCCACCACCACGTGGTAGTTGCCCGCGTACCCCTCCGCCTGGGCCAGGTGCGCCTGAGTGTAGCAGGTGACGTTGTCGGCGCCCTCCGCAGCGGAGATGAGCCCCTCCACGTATTCCCGCTGCTCCTCGTTCAGGTACTGCATCTGTCCGCCCAGTCTTCCCTCGCGCTCCACCAGCACGACGGGGAACCCGTTGGCGGCAATCTCGGTAGCCGCGGTCAGTCCGGCCAGCCCTCCGCCGACGACCAGCGCCCGTGGGGTGAACGTGTCCACGGGTGGGCCGGCCTGCATCCCGCGCCTGACCTTCTCCACCCCGCCCCGGATCAGCGCCAGGGACTTTTCCAGCATCTTGTCCGGATTCGTGTGGACCTGCATGACGTCCTCTCGGAAGCGCAGGTACTCGCACAGGAGCGGGTTGAGCCCGGCCATCATCACGGCCTTGTCGTACTTGCCCTTCTTCTGCAAGGGCGTGCAGACGGCCAGGACGACCCGGTTGACGCCGGATTGCTTGATGCGCTCGGCCGTCGCCTTGATCGTGGGGCCGGTGCAGCAGCCCTCGATGATCTCTGCGTGAGCGACGCCGGGCAGTGCCCGCACCTGTTCCTCCAGCGCCGGCAGGTCTATCCGCTCGTCGAACAGGCCAAAGCATCTACAGATGAACACGCCGACGCAGATAGGTTCACCCTCCACGTCCCGCAGCGGTGGGCCGGGGGCCGGCTTAAAGTTCTTCTCCCCCAGGTACTTTTGCACTTCGGTCAGGGTCGCGCAGCCCTCCCAGACGGTCTCCGGGTTGCCCTTTGGCCCCGTGAGTTCCCCGAGAGCAAAGATGCCGTCCACGTCCGTCTCGCAGCACGAGAAGGGCCGGATGTGACAGAACCCGTTCTCGTCCGCCTGCACACCGGTCAGCCGCGACAGTTCGGCCATCTGCGGCGGAGGGCTTTGTCCAGTGACCAGCATGGCCAACTCGACGGCGTGCGTGTGCGATTCGCCGCCCACAGAGGTGTAGTGGATGGTCGCCTGCTCAGCGCCGTCCTCGGGGACGATTTTGAGCGTTTCCGCCCGCTCCACACGCACACCGGCGTCCAGGGCTTTCTGATACCACAGATGGTGCCCCTTCCCCGTCCCCCGATAGTCGTGCAGGAAGACGGTCACGCCGGCCTGCGGGAGGACTTCCTTGAGCCGGACGGCGCGGTAGATGGCGCTCACGCTCAGGTTATAGTTCTCGTATTCGACCCCCGGCTGGTTAAAGTGGGGCGTGACGACGATGCCGAACGTCTGCGGGATTTTGCCGGACGGCAGGCGCACGGAATCGCGCACAAAGTTGGTCAGAAGCGAACGCCGGGCCACCTCGGAGTTTCGGGCCACGCTGGGGCTTTGCCCCAGCGCGAAATCGCGCAGGTCTTCATCGCTGGGATCCTCGAACGTATCGGCCAGGATAATCGCCCCCACGTCGGCCTCCAGCACTTCCTCCGGCCGCTCGACCTTCAGGGCGCCAGTCGGGCACACTTCCTCACACTTGCCGCAGCGGGTGCAGTGCTCGAAGTCAATCACGTAGCAGTTCTCCCACGCCGCCTCGGGGATGACCCGGATCGCCTTGTGGCCATCCACCTCGACCGGGCAGACCTCGATGCACCGGTCACACTCGGTGCAGGCGAAGTTATTGACCACCTTGTCTTGCTTCTTGAACCTGACGTGGAAGTGCCCTGCCTCTCCGGAAACCTCCAGCAGTTCGGCGTTGTAGCAGTCCTGCATCGCGCCGAGGGCCTTGAACAGGCGCTGGGGCATGTGCCCGCAGATCCAGCAAAAGTCGAGCGGCAGTTGGGCCAGCGCCTGATACTTCATCTCATCCACGTAGGAGCCACGGTTGAGCAGGATAAACTTGTGACCGCTCTTACCGAGGGCATACGCAGCCCGATAGCCGCCCAGATTGGTCCCATAGATCAATACCGTGCTCTCATTGCTCATCTACCCACCTCCACTGGCTCGGGCTCGAGCACACGGAACAGCCCCTCGATCTGAGCCATGATCTGTTGGTCGGTGAAGTGGCGTGCCATGATGGCACCAGAGGGGCAGGCCGCCGCGCAGGTGCCACAGCCCTTGCATAGCGCCTCGTTGACGCGGGCGACGTTCTTCTCCTCGATGTAACTGATGGCGGTATAGGGGCAGAGCGCGATGCAGGTCTTGCAGCCGGAGCAAAGCGTCTCGTCCACTATGGCGGTCTGCGGTGAGATAGTCACCTCGCCCTTGTCCAGCAGCGCCAGCGCCATGGAGGCCGCCGCACCGGCGTGGGCCACCGTATCCGGCACGTCCCTGGGCCCCTGGGCGGTACCGGCCAGGAAAACGCCGTCCGTGTTGGTCTCCACTGGCCGCATCTTGGGATGGGCCTCGGCGAAGAAGCCGTCCTCCGTGCGCCCCAGGCCAAAGAGCGCCGCCACCCGGTCGGCGTCGTGTGGAGCCTCGATGGCCGTGCTGAGCACCACCATGTCCACATCCACCGCCACCAGCCGCCCCAGGTTGGTATCCTCCCCCTTGACGCGCAGTTTGCCGCCGGGGAGAACCTCCACTTCGGCGCCGCGGCCGCGCACCATACAGACGCCCTCCTCCTGCACTCGCTCGTAGAACTCTTCGTAGGCCTTGCCGAAGGCGCGCATGTCCATGTAAAACTCGTACACCTCGGCCCCGGTCTTGTCGCGCACCAGGTGGGCCTGCTTGAGCGAGTACATGCAGCAGATGCGGGAGCAGTAGGGATGAGCGTTGTGATCGCGGCTGCCCACGCAGTGGATGATAGCCACGCGCTCCGGCTTGCGCCCATCGGCCAGCAGTATCTCCCCGCCAGTGATGCCGCCAGCGTTGGAGAGGTGTTCGAACTCCATCCCGGTGATGATATTGGGCGATTTGCCGTAGGAGTATTGTGAGAGTTGGTGGGGGTCCCACATCTCGAAGCCGGTGGCGACGATGATGGCCCCTACGTCCAATTCCAGGATCTCGTCCTGCTGCTCGAAGTTGATCGCGCCGGCCTCGCACACCATCTCGCAGGCCCCGCAGGCGTCCGCGATCTCACTGTTGGTGCGGTCGTTCTGGCGAAAGCGGATGCAGGCGTCGGTGTCAATCACCGGCACGCGCGGCACCGCCTGCATTGAGGGTACCCAGATGGCGCTGGTGGGACCCAGCGGCTTCTCCTTGTAGACCGCCTCCTTCTCCAGCACGATCTCAATGGCACCGGTGGGGCACATGGTCGTGCAGGCCCCGCAGCCGATGCACTGGCGGGTCTTTTCCAGGAAGGGTGGCCCTACCAGCCGCTCAGGACCGTGCTGAGAGAAGTTCAGCACGTCGGCCTTGACCAGTTCGTGGCACGTGCGCACGCACAGACCACAGAGGATACATTTCTCGTCCGGCGTGTCCGTCGGGAAAGGCGGCTCCGTGATGCCGTACTCCCGCGCCAGGTCCTGAACGACCGGCACATTGGGGCAACGCGAGAGAAGCAGCCCCAGGACAACCCTGCGGGCCTCGATGACGGCGGGGGAGCGGGTTTTGATCTCCAGCCCATCCCAGGCGGGGTGCGTGCAGGATGTTTCCAGCCTGGAGCGACCATGGCGGATCACCTCGACCACACAGAGGCGGCAGGCACCGTAGGGCTCCAGGAGTGGGTGATAGCATAGAGTGGGAATCTCGATCCCGGCCTGCCGGGCGACCTCAAGAACGGTCTGCCCTTCTTCAGCCTGGATCTCTTGTCCGTCAATAGTAAGTGTGACCATACGGCTCTCCTTGTCTTACGTGGTTGAAACTGACATAGTTTGCAGATAACGTTCTACCTGTAGCGCCAACCCACGTGGCAGGACACGGCGGCGCACTTGCCGTTTGAGCTCATCAGGACTGATGTCTGGATAGCGGTTGAGAATTGAGGCCCGCACAATAGCGACGCCATCCTCGAACATCTCCGCCGCCAGCGCGATGCGCTGCTCGCCACTCATACGGCGATAAGCCTGCACGCGCATCCACTCGGTCTGAGGGTCTCGGACGCCCATTTACCTCACGCCCACCGCGTCGAACTTGCAGACATCGCGGCAGACGCCGCACTTGATGCACAACGCCGGGTCAATGACGTGTGGCTCTTTCTTCTCCCCGCTGATCGCCTCCTGCGGGCACTTGCGGAGGCAGAGGCCACAGCCGATGCACAGGTCTTCGATGATGTAGTACTCGATCAGCGCCTTGCAGACGCCGGCCGGACACTTGTGGTCCACGATGTGGGCCACGTACTCGTCGCGGAAATAGCGCAGGCCGCTGAGCACAGGGTTAGGCGCTGTCTTGCCCAGCCCGCACAGCGAGACCGATTGCACCACCCGCCCCAGCGTCTCCAGCGTCTCCAGGTCGGCCATCTCCCCCTGCCCCTCGGTGATGCGGGTCAGGATTTCCAGCATGCGCTTGATTCCCTCGCGGCAGGACGTGCATTTGCCACAGGATTCGTCCCGCAGAAAGTCGAGGAAATAGCGGGCGACGTCCACCACGCAGGTGCGGTCGTCCCAGACGATCACCCCGCCGGTGCCCATCATCGAGCCTGCCTCGGCCAACGTCTCGTAGTCCATAGGCATATCCAACAGGCTGGCGGGGAGACAGCCACCCGAAGGGCCGCCGATCTGCATTGCTTTGAATTCCCGCCCCTTGGGAACACCACCTCCCATCTCGAAGACCAGTTCGCGGGCGGTGATGCCCATCGGCACCTCGACCAGCCCCACGTTGTTGATCTTGCCGGCCAGCGAGAAGACCTGTGTCCCCTTGCTGGTTTCGGTGCCGATGCTGGCGAACCACTCGGCGCCGCGATTGATGATCTCCGACACCATGTTCAAGGTCTTGACATTGTTCAGACAACTGGGCCGGTCCCACACCCCCTTCTCAGTGGTGTGGATATGCTTGGGGCGCGGCTCGCTGACCTTGCCCTCCACGGCGTGCATCAGTGCGGTGGATTCGCCACCCACGAAGGAGCGGGCCCCCAGCCTGAGTTCCACGTCAAAGTCGAAGCCGGAGCCCAGGATGTCCTCGCCCAGCAGTCCATACTCCTGCGCCTGCTCGATGGCAGTCCTCACGTTCCTCACCGCCATCGTATGCTCGTAGGGGATGTAGAAGAACCCTTGATGAGCACCGACGGCGTAGGCGCCGATGATTAGCCCTTCCAGGATACTGTGCGAGTCCGCCTCCATCAGCGCGCGGTCCATAAAGCAGTTGGGATCGCCCTCGTCGCCATTGACGAGGACGTACTTGATCTCGCCTTCGGCCTTCCGGCCAGCCTCCCACTTGCGACCGGTGGAGAATCCGGCCCCGCCACGGCCCCGCAGCCCCGATTTCTTGATTTCTTCAATGACCTCCTCGGGGGTCATTGCGGTGAGTGCCTTTGCCATCGCCTGGTAGCCGCCGACGGCGATGTACTCTTCAATGTCCTGGGGGTTGATCAGCCCGCAGTTACGCAAGACGATGCGCATCTGCTTGGCGTGGAAAGGGATGTCCTTGTAGTAAGGGATGCGCCTGCGCGTCGCCGGCTCCCGATAGGTCAGCCGCTTGACGACGCGGCCCTTGACCAGCGTCTCCTCCACCAGTTCGGGCACATCGGCGGGTTGCACCCCGACATAGAAGATGCCATCGGGCTGGATCAGGAGCACCGGCCCCATGGAGCAAAAGCCCCGGCAGCCGGCCTCCACCACCCTGACCTCTCCCTCCAGACCATGCCGTTTCACCTCCGCTTCGAGGGCCGGCATCAGGTCCGGTGCGCGGTCGTGGAGGCAACTGACCAGTACGTCGGCTCGATGTCTTCCATTACGTTCAACCATTCTCATCCTCCTACCCTGCCACCCGCCCGACGACCCACTCTTCCACCACGTTGCCCTGGATCAGGTGCTCCTCAATGATGCGCGGCACCATGGCTGGCATGACGTTGCCGTAGGTAACACGGGGCTCGTCGCCCTGCTGGATGTCCACCAGCGGCTCTTTCGAGCACATGCCGATGCAGCCGACGGTAGTCACGTGGGCGTCAATGCTGCGCGCGTCTAACTCGGCCAGGATGGCGTGCATCGTCTCACGGGCACCGGCTGCGATGCCACACGTGCCCATGCCTACCGTGATGGTTGTGCTCGTCTCGGCGCGGGCCTTGATGTTTTTATGCAGGCGCTGGCGCAGTTTTTGTAATTCATCTAGACTCTTGAGTTTAGGCATTGTGTCACCTCCCTATGCCACCTCTGGAGTCGCCTGGCCGCACAATTCCGCTACCAGTTCAGCCGCACGGGCAGCGGTTATCTTGGCATGCGGCTCTTCGTTGACTGTTGCAAAGGGGGCCTGCGCGCAGGCTCCCAGACAGGAGGTCGCCTCCAGTGAGAACATCCCGTCGGGAGTGCTCTCGCCAGCCTTGATCCCCAGTTCTCGCTCGAATGCCTCCAGGATCCGCGGCCCGCCGTGCACGTGGCAGGCAGTGCCCAGGCACACCCGGATGCAGTACTTCCCCTTCGGCCTGAGGGTGAAAGTGCGGTAGAAAGTGGCCATGCGGTAGACCTCGCCCGGAGGCATACCCAGCCGCTCGGCCACCAGTTCCAGTGCCTCGCGCGGCAGGTAGTTGCACTCGCGCTGGATGTCCTGAAGCACGGCCAGGCTGACCGTCCGGTCAGCGCCGTAGCGGTCAATGATCTCGTTGACTCGATCTTCCAGGCTCATCGCTCTCCAGGCCTCCTCTCCCCAACACTCATCTCGCCCATCTTGATCAGTTTCAAGCGCGGGATGCGCCGCGTCAGGCACTCGGTCCAGCACAGGCCGCAGCCGGTGCACGTGTTCTCGTCCACGTAGCGGGCCTTCTTGCGCACCTTGACCTTGAAGTTGCCCACGTAGCCTGAAACCTCCTCGACCTCACTGTAACTCAGGAGCGTAATGTTGGGATGCCGACCGGCATCCATCATCTTGGGGCCGAGAATTCAGGTGCTACAGTCGAGGGTGGGGAAGGTCTTGTCCAGTTGCGCCATGTGCCCGCCGATGGAAGGCTCCCGCTCGACCAGGTAGACCGGATAGCCGGCGTCGGCCATCGTGAGCGCCGCCTGGATGCCGGCGATGCCCCCGCCGACGATGAGCGCCGCCTTGGTGACTGGCTCCACGCGCGGCTCCAACGCCTCCTGGTAGGCCACCCGCGCCACGGCCGAACTGACCAGCCGCTTCGCCTTGGCCGTGGCCTGCCCCATGTCCTTGATGATCCAGGAGCACTGCTCGCGGATGTTGGCCATGGCGAAGTAGTAGGGGTTGAGGCCGGCATCGGCGACAGCGGTTTGGAAGGTGACCTCGTGCATGCGCGGGGTGCAGGAAGCGACCACCACGCGGGTGAGACCCAACTCCCGGATGTCGTCCTTGATCATGTTCTGGCCAGGCTCGGAGCACATGTACTTGTACTCGCGGGCGACGGTCACGTTGGGCAACCGGCTGGCGAAGGCGACCACCTCCCGCACGTTGACCGTGGCGGCGATATTGATGCCGCACTCGCAGACGTATACGCCGATTTTAGGTTGCTCCATGTTCACACCTCTCGTCTGTGATAGCAGGATTTATTCATCCATTGGTGATACTGCATTGTCATATACACCTCCTGGGTTCGTAGATTCGTAAATTCGTAAATTCGTAAATTCGTTACAGGTATTCAGCCGACACCAACTTGCCCCGCGCCTCCAGGTCATGCACCAGTCCCTCCACCACCGCCCGCCGCAGCGGGATGATGTGGGCGACGTCGGCGGCCTGGGCCGGGTTGACCGCCAGGCCGATGATGAAGTGGATTCTATCGGCTGCCAGCAGAGCATGGGCCAGCCGCGTGGCCCCATCCTCCTTCCGAGGCAGGTCGCGCACCCGCTTCGCCCCCGCCATGCGCTCCCGCGCCTTGCCCAGCGTCACCAACCCCTCCGTGACCAGGTCTACCCCCTCCAGGCGCGAGACGGGCGGCACCTCCGCCCAGCCGTCTTCGGGGCGGGGCTCCAACTCCAGTGTGGCCCCCAGCAGCCGGGCGGCGATCTGGGCGGTGGTATCGCCGCAGATAACCCGCGTGCCCGGCTCGGCCATCAATTTCTCCAACGCCGCCTCGTCCTGTGCCGGGTCGGCCGATGGGCCGGTCCAGACGGTGACGGTGCGCACGGGCCGGACGTGCATGGCAACGACGGTCACGTCCTGCCGGGGCGCTTCGGGGTTCAGGCGGTGGTAGGTGCGCACCAGCGCGCCCAGCAGTTCATCGGCGTCGCAGCCGGTGTCAGTCCAGCGCCGCACGGCGACGGCGATGTCGGCCCAGCCCCACCCCCCCCTTTCATCCCCCCCAATGGGGGGGAAAGAGGGAGGGGGGCGCAGATAGCCCTGGCTGACCATTGCCATGTAATCGCCACTCTGCAGCCGGAAGTGACATTCGCGCAACAGCCGCCCGTGGACGACCTCCTCGCTCAGCGGCAGAAACTCCACCTCGCCGTGCCGGATCAGGCACAGGGGCAGAGTCTCGCACTCTATCAAATGGGCCTGGTCTCCGCCCAATACTTGCAGAATGGAGAAGGTGACCTCCGGACGTGAAACGTGAAACGCGAAGCGTGAAGCGTATGGCGCAACGATGAGAGCCTCCGTCACGCGGTCAGGCGTGTCTCCCGCTTGCAGCATCTCCAGGGCGTGCTCCGCTGTCGCGGCGGCCCGGGCGGCCCTCTTCGCCTCGCCCTGTGGGTTGCTGGCAAGGATAGCGAAGAAACGATCTTCAGTTTGAAAGGTTCTCACCGCTTCCCCGCACACTTCCTCGCCGGCCCTGGCGATGCTCTGATGTGCGGTCTCAATCCACAGACTCAATGTCCGCCCTCAACCATAAACACAATCAGCGATAGGCCTCCCGTCGGTGCTTCACACGATAGACAGTAACAATACATGCTTCATCGTCTATGTCGTAGAGAATGCGATATACCCCATACATCTATCCCCTCACTACGCAACTCGGCTTTGGCCTGTTCCCAGGGTACTGCTTCTTCCCCGGCGGCGCGGAGGCGACGAATTTCCTCAGCGTCTTCCAAATCCTCCAACAGAGTCAACAATCCTTCCCAAATCGCATAATCGAGCACCACGGCCTTCTTATTCCCAGCAGTGTCTACCAGAAACTGGGCCGTTTGCACCAGTTCAGTAACACTCATTTCAGCCTCCATATACCATCCCTGACTCCCGTTCCACGGCTCCTATCCTCAAACACATCTTCATCGCGGCGGGGTTTTTGTCAGTTATCAGAACAGTCCGCACAAATGAGCATGATCTGGCGGCAGCGGTAACCTGCCGCTCCCAATCATCAATGGTCCCAGGCACCTCTACCGGCTCCAAGTCTGGCTAGTTGTTCCCTCAGCGCGGCAAGCCCTGTAACAGCCATCTCCCAGTCGCAGTAATCGGATTCCACCTCAAAACTGTATCCCTGCTTCTCGACCACGCGCCGGTCACGGAACTCTTCGAAGCGCATCCCATACTTGTGGCAGAAGCGGCAGTCCGTCAATTCGTAGCGATTCGTTCACCGTCGAATTTCGCTGCATACTCGATTCACGCAAAAGCGGCGACGGGAACCATCAAGATGTAACCCGCAGTTCCCCTTCCCCCTCAACAATAAACTCCCCCAACCAGCGCCGCACGGCTGGGTGGGTGAGTGGCACGTCGCCCAACTCGGCCCGCAGTTCTGCCGTATCGAACTCGAAGGCGCGCCCGTCCACGCGATGAACGTAGTGCAGGTCAATGGGCCGCTCGGTTAAAAGAAACGCGAGAAGCGTATCTTTGATGTCACCCAGCGGGGCGCGGTCAATGTGGCTGTGCTGGAAGGCGGCGACCACTCGCGTTCCCTGTCCCACCTGTGACTCGATGTGCAGTTCGCCGTTGCACCGTTCGGCGGCGGCGGCAAAGAGCGGCAGCCCCAAACCCACGTGGCGCGTCTTGCGCGTGGTGAAGAAGGGGTCAGGCACGCGGGATAACGTCTCCTCGTCCATCCCCTTGCCGTTGTCAATGATCTCAATGGCCAGCCGGTCGGCCTCCAGATCCTCATCAATTCGCAACTCAACCCGCGTAGCGCCTGCCTCGATAGCGTTCTCCAGCACGTCCAGGATGTGTAGAGACAACTCTAGCACACCACCACTCCCGACCGCAGCCCGTCCACCCACACCTCGCGGCCCTCGGCACCGGCCAGGGCCAGCGATATTTCGGCGACGGTGGGCGCTTCCATTTTGAACGTCGTGCGCCTCACCATCTCCTTCAGCCGGTGGGCGTCACCGTTCGCCACCAGGCTATAGTGCGCCAGTTGGGGGAAGCGTTCGCGGGCCTCGAC
>Ga0315546_1000835_pt1 | contig 20858 bp, 25 predicted proteins | sample SalMarSW160170MG_FD_203833 | JGI IMG/M metagenome (GOLD analysis project Ga0315546, IMG submission 203833) | Salt marsh sediment microbial communities from the Plum Island Ecosystem LTER, Massachusetts, United States - Salt Marsh Sediment SW1601-170 ...
TTCCGTCACGTCCTCGATCTGATTGAAGGCATAGCCTATTGATAGGAATGCCTCTTCAGATTCAATGGGGTATGCCCGTCCGTTCTGGATGAGGTAGACGCGAGGATCGGAAACGATCTTGATGAGGGAGCCGTTGCCAAAAGTTCGGAGAGGGCCCCAGGGAAGGAAGTTCAGGGGATGGTCGGGAACGAGATCGAGCTCTGATGATGCAACAAACGTGACTTCATCCCATGAGGTGAAGTGAGAGAAGTACACATCGGGATTGAAGATGGGGCGCTTCTGGCAGTCTTCCGTGACAACGAAGACCGTTGAGATGCTTTGGGTGCGGTACGGGGTTCCGACCTCCAAGGAACATGAATCATCCTGAAGGGATTGGGCGAGAACGGGAGAAGTGAAAAGGATTGAAATCAATGCAAATACAAAAGCGAGGCTTGCCGTTTTAATCCAAAAGAGGCCGCTTCTATGCATATGCATGCTGATGCACAGTTTAGCATTCAAAAAAGCTCTGAACAATGAGGGGAATTCACATGTTCAGAGATCTTTATTCAAAAACGCTCACGTGCGGAAAACGGAACCACGTCGTTGATGGACGCCGCACCGGAGAGGAGCATGACGAATCGATCAACGCCGAATGCCATACCGGCCGCCTGTCCCATCTTCGGAAGATCCGCGAGGAACTTTTCATCAATCGGCCAAACGTCTTTTTTGAGCGAACGACGGAGCGCGCGCTCTTCTTCGAACCGCTTTCGCTGCTCATCAGGATCGGAAAGCTCTGCGAAGCCATTCGCGAGTTCCAATCCTCCAATATACAACTCGACCCGGTCGGCGAATCGATCGTCATCCGTTGATCGACGGGCGAGGGCGGCCATGGACGCGGGGTAGCGGTACAGGAACGTCGGCTCTTCCGCGACCTTCGGTTCAATCGTTGTGAGAAAAATTTTGAAATAGATGTCATCCCACGTGTCCCGGTCCTCAACCGTCTGATCGAGTTCGTGCGCCAGGTTCGCGATCGCCTCGCGGTCATTGAGCAAAGCAACGAGATCGGTATCAAGATACTTTTTCCAGGCTTCCACCACGGTCATGCGGCGAATGGTATCTCGTATCCGGTATCTCGTATCTGGTATTGATAAAATGACGGTCCGCATCATCTCTTCCGTTTCATCCATGAGCGACCGGAGGTCCGCATTCTTCCGATACCACTCGAGGAGGAGAAACTCCGGATCGTGCGTGCCGTCCCACGGTTCGTTGTTCCGGAAGCAGGGGCCGAGATCGTAGATCTTATCCATGCCGGCGGCGAGGAGGCGCTTCATGGCGTACTCGGGACTTGTGATTAAGGCGGCCGGCAGTTGGCGGCTGGCGGCTGGCTCTCTAACCGTCGTCCAGAAGGGATCGAGGTGAGGCTCCTGGCCCGGAAGTCCGACGAGGCGCGGCGTGTGGACCTCCGTGTATCCGCGGTCGTCAAAGAACGATCGGATCGCCTTGATGATCCGTGATCTCATTAAAAGGTTATTAATATCCATAAAATATGGTTCCATTGTTCCATTGCTCCGTTGTTATATCTTTAAACGCATATTCGTAAAATGAATAAGAGAATAAATTTCGCGAGGTAATATATTAAATTGTCTCATGAGTTCTCTGTAATCATCTTCTGATACTTTTCCTCGAAATTTAGCCTTTAACAACCAATCCATGGACTCTTTCATTGATCCAAAGGCGTATCTATAAAAATGTATTTTATCCTTTTTTGAGTACCTACCAAATCCCTCTGCAATATTTGCCGATATTGAGTCAGCTGATCTCACGAATTGTTTCCCCAGGGTATCTCGAGAGAAATGATCCCACTGTACTACAAGCTTCCAAACACTTTGTGCGATATTCAATGCGATACGATATGCATCAATATTCTTCAATTGGAGATAATTCTTATGCATAACAATGAAACAATGGAGCCATGGAACAATGGCTCAGTAGTTTTTAAAGACAAACCCCGGATCACTGCCGGGGAATTATCATTTGTTACCGTACGAGATACGGCAGGAGAGCCATGAATCTTGCACGTTTGATGGCGTTCGCGAGCTTGCGCTGGTGCCACTGGCATACGCCGCTTCGCTTGCGCGGTACGATTTTTCCGAAACTTGAGAGGTACCTTCGGAGCGTGTCCGTATCTTTATAATCGATCGTCTTCGCATTCACTTTGCAAAAGTAGCACTGGCGATCGATCTTCTTCTTTGGCTTTCTGAGTGTTGCCATAATTGGGGATCACGAGGGTCCGAGCGGCGGATCCGTTACAATCCGTCGAACGACCTTGGTGATGGCTTAGTTGGCTGCTGGCTTTTGGCAGCTGGCAGCTGGCTACTTCAATCAAGTTAGCCAATTGCCAGCCGCTAGCTGCTCGCCGCCTAGAATGGGATGTCTTCAACTTTGATTTCCTCTTCGCCCATGGTCTTCTCAACGGCGGCCGCGGCCACCGGGGCCCCGGCGGCTGCCGGGGCGGTGGCGGTGACAGGTTCTTCGGTCATACCCTGACCGGAAGAGCCCGGTGGTCGATCGAGCATGATCACGTTATCTGCGATGATTTCGGTTCGCTGGCGCTTCTGCCCTTCCTGCGTTTCCCAGTCTCGCGTCTGGAGGCGTCCTTCGACGTACACCCTCCGTCCTTTTGCGAGGTACTGGCCGCAAATTTCGCCGAGTTTCCCCCATGCGACGATATTGTGGAACTCGGTGCGCTCCTGTTTCTGTCCTTGCGCATCCGTCCATGACGTATTCGTTGCAACGGAGAAGTTCGCAACGCTCTGACCGCTGGTCGTCGTTCGGACTTCCGGGTCGCGCGTTACGTTTCCGATGATTTGGGCACGATTGAGGCTCATCATATAGCTTTTAGGTTACTCGTTGGATAAGAAGGGGGATGCTTTTAGCGTGACACGTACAGCTCCCCTGTCAAGGGATAACTATTCCGCTAATTTACGCCTTATCTTCGAGGGCTTCGTCAATCTTCTTCTGAAGATCTTCGGCGGAGAGCGTTTCAATCCCCTCCTGCTCCGACTTCTTGTCTTCCATCGGCGCTCCTTCTTCGATTGCGGCAACACCTTCCTTGAGTTCCTTTTCCCGCTTCTCTTTGTCCTCCGAAGACTTTTCCGTTTTCTGCGCCGGGCGGCGGCGGCGATCCGTCATATCTACGTGCACCTCCTGGAACTGAACCAGATTGTACACCTCTTCTGCCACGTCTTCCGCCGTCACGATGATATGGCGAAGAACTTCCTTCTGGTTCATGCGGAGCCCTTCATTGATGGAAGCGACGCTCGCGGGTTCCGCCTGAAACCGCACGAGGATGTAATGGCCATACTGCTCGTGCTTGATGGGATAGGCAAAACGAAGCTTGCCCAGCCGGACGGTCTTTGTGATCGTTGCCTGAAATTTCGTAAAAATCTCAGCAACGTTTTTCTCAATCGTTCCGAGTTCTTCATCCGTGTAGGATGTCGGAACGATATACATGAGTTCGTAATCGTTCATACCTGTCAGTACGTCCCCGCTTCATCGTGATCCGTTCTGAATCGACGATGATATCGAGGCATCGCGTTACATGCGACTTGGCCGACTGATGGGTTAGTAAGTTATGTAAGGTGGCTAGGAGGGTAGTATGGAACAGTATGGTTGTCAAGAGAAGCGGTAGCGAGTGGCCGGTAAGCGCCTGTTGGCAAAAATGATCGACGAAAGGCCTACCGGCTACTCGCGACTCGCTACCGGCTAAAAACAAAGCGCCTCTGAGGGGAGATATCCCTTAAGAGGCGCTTCGAGTTTTGCATCACGGAGTATTTGCTCGCGCGCGGCGAGAAGGATCCTGCCGTCCGGCAGGAACCCGATAAGAGTGCGGAGGATTGTTTGCTCGCGCGCGGCGAACGGGAAAGCATCTCGCCTCCCCTGAAGAATCACGTTTCGACCGGGTGGAATGTGAGAACCCTCGCGTCATCGGCGAAGTCTTGGATGCGAACGGGTTTCACTCCTTCGTTTGGAGTATCCACTTCGAACCAGAGCTTCGCTAATTTGTTAAGCGACGAGATCTCTCCCCGCTTGATTATCTTCACGCCGCCAACGTGCGCCGCGGCTTCGCAGATGGCTTCCGCGGCATCGAAGAAGACATTGCGATGCCCGCTCCCCGGAAGGAGCAAGTCCGCCATGTGGCGCATCCCTTGCGGCAGGGTGGGTACGCGAGGCCGCTCATTGGCCCTGGGTTCGACCGGAAGATCGCCCGGGGGCGCAACACCGGCCACGGTTGCCGGACACGGTTCCTCTTCATCTCCTTGAGTGCCGAGTAGTTCGTCCGCCGTGCGCGTCGCCGAACGAACGGCCTCTTCGAACGGAGAGCCTTCTTCGACCGGAGGCGCTTCCTCTTCCTCGGATAAGCGCGAAGCGAGTTCGCTGAGCCTCTGATCGCCCTCGGTGGGACCGGGAAGTTCGGAGACGGCTCTCGCGTCATCCTCAATGGCTTCCTGACGGATCGCGGCTTGAAATCTGAGGTTGCGGAGATCTCGTTCCTTGGCTTCGACTTCACTTTGAAGACGCTCGACATCTGCCCGAAGGCCTATGTTCGCGCCGTTGAGTTTGTCCGCTTCTTCCCAGAGTTCAGTATTCTCTTGACTGAGCCGCTCACGCTCCGCCTTAAGCGCACGCTCCGCGTTCCGGTGCGAAACACGCTCCGCCTCGGAATCCGCGGAACGTCTGCTTTCAGCAGCCTCAAGCTCCAGAATTCGGGCCCGCCGCTCGGTCCCGATCCGTCTCGCTTGAACCATATCCCCTTCCAGCTTGATGCACGCGCGATCGGAAGCGGCATGGCCGTGTTCCGCGTTTTTTCTTGCCAGATTCGCGCACTCGAGATTTTCATTGAGCTGCGCGACGCGATCCTTCATGGATTCGGCTTCTTCCTTCAAAGACGCGATCTCAATGCGGCTCGTGCGCAGCTTGAAGCTCGTGAAGACCAGGCCCGCCATGAGGACGAGCATGGCCGTGAGAAACAGGTAGCGCGTTCCTGTCGGAATCACGTTCGCCCGAAGGTTCGCGATCTCACCCTCCTTGTCTCTGAGTAAGCCCTTGATCGTATCCAGACGCTCCTCGGCTTGCGCGGTCAGACGGTTGAGTCTGTCGTTCTCCCGTTTGAAACCTACGGTGAGCGCGTTCGCGGCAAGAAGCTTCTCCTTAAACGATCGGCCGTCATCGCTCGGCCGCTCTGCAACAACGGGCGGCGCGGGCGGAACGATCGCGGGCGGCGATGGAGCCGGTAAAGGAGCGTCGGGTTCGACCCGCTTCTCCGACGAAGGCTCCTTGGATCCCTTCGCCGGAGCCGGAGTCTCGTCCTCAGCCGCGAGCTTCTCTTCCATGATCTTCGCCATGGGATCCGGCAAGGTCAGAACAGACCCCGGGAATACGTAGATCCATTGGTTCTCTTCGGCACAGCCTTCCCAAATCTCATTGGTCGCGCGTGTCTTTGGATCCTTCGTGACCGCTTTCGATTGGACGGGCTTGCGCCGTTTCGGATCGTAGCAGAGCGCGACCGTCTGCTCCGGATTCAACGCGCGAATTGTTTTGACCGTTGTCCGGAAGACCTCGGCCAGCCCGGGTGCATAGATGCGCGCCTCGGGCTTGATCCAGATACGGATGCTGGTTCCATCCCCGGATCCCTGACGCACGTAGTCGCGTCCGGAGACCGGACGGCCCTGACCCGCGTGCGCCGTGCCCAGGAAAGCGAGAAGTGCGAGGATCACCGTCGCGATGGCCGCGACGGATGGGTGGAACAGACGCCTGTGGAACAGTCGTCGTTGAACGTGTTGTACAGCCATGATCTATCCCTCCGTGATGCAATTGTAAACGTACGTAAGGAAGTCCGTCTTTTCATAAGAGGACGTATCACTACATGACAGGAAAATGCCAAAAAAGTCAATCATATCGGACATCTTGTCCCGCGAACAACGGGGCGAACAAAGACAAGAGGCATTGGGAGAGATATGCCCTCTCCGCTCCCCGCCCGAATCAAAAAACGCCCGCGAAACTTCGAGGAATGAAGTCGGGGCGTTCTCTGTTGGGAAAGTGCGTATGATTTGTCTGCTCGCGGCAGACGGGACCCCGTTAAACGGAGCCCCCAAAGAAGAGAGAGGGATTGCTTTATCCACGCGCGGTGGACGGGACCCCGTTAAGCGGGGCCCCGGAGAGAGAGAAAGAGAGGTTGTTTATCCACGCGCGGTGGAACGGTCCATTCTCACGAACGAACCTCATCGCGTATCACGTCACGACTCCTGCGCCGCAGGATTGTAGGATATTCCACGTCTGCGGATCCTCCATGAGACTGCTCACCGAGAACGTAACCGTCCTCTTGTCGGAAACCGCAACATGGAACTTCCTCTGCGTAAGGATCTGATGGAGCCTCACGATGATTCCCACTTCACTGGCGTGTTCGAGCGGAATGATGACATGATCCCGATTCGCACCGAGCCATCCGGCAAGCGATCTGAACAGCGTCACGCGCTGCGCATCACGCGTATCCATGTCCGGCGGCGGCACGCTCGATCCCATCGGAGGCGGAGCCATTGTGGTTCCGGACCGCGGGTCAATCGCGCCACCGAGCATGCCCCTATGAACGCCTGAACGTTCGTCATTGCATTCGAGAGATTCGACCTCGCTCCGAAGCTGCGCGATCAATACCTCTTGTCGGTTGATATCCCGACGATACCGTTCGATGGTCTCCGTCTTCTTGCGGTCCGAGGCGAGCACCGTGCTCACGCACTCCGCGAGTGGTACCGGAAGATCGGACTCCGATCCGTCAGACGCGAGCTCGCTCTGAATCTCGTCTTGCGCGGTTTGAAGCGCGTTGACGAGATCCTGCAGGACGCTCACATCGAACAGCCTGCGCTGCGTGCGCCGTCCTTCACCGGTTACGATCTCAAGCGCCCGGCCGCACAGTTCTTGATACTGTGAGGAAAGGCGAATGAGGCATGCGCGGAGCGCGCTGATCAACGAAGATGAATCGTCCGCGGAAGCGTTCGATTCTCCGTTTTCTCCCGGGAGCTCGTTCAACAGAACGCGCACGCCGAGAGCCAGCGATTCCGACCCCTGCTCCGCTTGCCGTTCTGCGGCAATCGCGGCTTCGAGAGCAGCGGTCTGCTCATTGCGGAATGCAACGACCGACGTGTGCAACCCTTTCATGAACCGCCTCGTCAGATACGCCTCTTCAGGCGTTTCATTCGGCCTCATCGCCTGCAGAAGCTCTTTGCGCGCCCGGCGCATGCCGTGAGCCATGTTTTTGATGATGTTGCCGAACTCTTCGAGAGCGCTTTCGTGTTCGTCGCCTCTGACGGAATAGGACTTCCCAAAGAGCGCCATGCGCACATCGTTAATATGAGAAGCGATGCTCTGCCGAAGGTCCTCGATCGTCGCATTCGCTTCACGAAGCGCGGCGGTCTTTGCCCTGAACTTCTCTCGCAACTCCTCATTCTTACTCTGAAGTTCTTTCGCTTCTGACTCATCCTGAGACTGCTGCGCCTCCGATTCGTCCGATTGGATCGCCGCGAGCGTCGCTCTTGCGTTTCCGAGTCTCCACGTCTGAACGATGAGGAGTACTCCGAGCAAGAGAACGAGCACGGCCATGAGCCAGAACGGCCAGTCCGTCTTGGACGGAGGCGGTGGAGGCGCTGCATCAGATCCCTTAACCTCGGCGTTGCTCGCAGGCGGTACGGCCGCAGGAACGACTGTTTCTTGTTTCTTGTCGGCTTCAGGCGGCGTCGAAGGCGTAGACATGAGGTTCACGGGCACCGTTTGCGGTCCCGCCTTGCTCCAGTCCACCTTTGGCGTAAGGGACTTTGCCGCACTGAGCGCACAGGATGCGTCCGTGCATGCTTGAAGCTCCTTAAGCTTCGCCTGCGTTTGGCTATAGCTCATGTACTTCACGCCCTTCAGAACCAAGGTCTCGCCCGGAACGGCAGCAACGTACTGATCCGCTTCCGGGCAATTCTTCCACGGTGCATTTGATGCACGCTGCGCGACAATCTGCTTTTCGCTCAGACCATCCTTGAAGTAAAGCCCCGAGCATTGAACGCTTCCGTCCTCCCGAATCCTGCGACAGAGCGGAAACGTCTTGTGCGGATTATCCTGGCGGATGCTCTGCATGTCCGTATCGAACAGCGTCGCGAGACTCAGCATATCGATATTCGCCGTCTCGTGGACCTTGACGTACGTCCATGCCGGATTGGGCCCTTTCACGATGTCGAAGTTCTTGCCCTCTTTGGCTTTGTTGCCTTGGGCGTTTGCCGTTCCGTTGACCGCGAACATCAGAATGATGAACGCGAGGAACGCCATGATCATGCGTTTGATGGTCATTGTTCTTCTCTCTTTCTCTCTCTGTTCAACTGTCCAAGATGCGTATGGATTCCCACCTCTCATGGGAATAGCCAACTTCATCATACATCATAAGCACCGTCAAGTTACCAGGGTGGTATTTTTCGCTAAAAATAGCTATATTCAGGTTATAAGCCGCTTATCATCTCCATCCATGAACCATTTTCTCATCTTCGGCGCGCACCCGCGGCTCTCGCTTGCGGAGCTCAAAGCGATCAAACCGTCGCTCCCGCCTCCAACGCTCGTGAGCAACGGAGCGATGGTTCATGATGCGGAATGGAACGGAACGGAGCTCATGGACCGGCTGGGCGGAACCGTGAAGCTCGGAGACATCATGAAGGAAGTTTCGATTGACGCGCTCTCCGTTGAACACCTGCTGAAGATCGTCGATGAACATCCGCGCGCGGATCAAATCATCTTCGGCTTCAGCGTGATCGGCGGAAGCAAAGGCGCGAAGACGAAACTCAATCGCCTCCCGCTCCAAATGAAGAAAGCGCTGAAAGCGAAAAACGTGCGAAGCCGATGGGTGACGGGGAAAGACTCCTCATTGCTCTCCCCGGCGGCCGTGGCCAAATTGAACCTCACGGATCAAGGCTATGACTTCGTCGTGTTCGTGGACGGGACGAGCGCATTCATCGGATTGACCACGCACGTGCAAAACGCGGACGCATGGAGCGAACGCGACTACGGACGTCCGATCCGAGACGATAAGGCCGGCATGCTCCCGCCGAAGCTCGCGCGCATCATGGTGAATCTCGCGCGGGTGGAAAAGAGCAATGTGATCCTCGATCCGTTCTGCGGAAGCGGAACGGTATTGATGGAAGCGGCGCTCGCGACGCCGGCAAAGCAGATCATCGGAAGCGACGACGATCCGCGGCAGATTACGTCGACGAAGAAGAACAATGCGTGGCTCGTAAAGAAAAACATTCTCAAAAAGACGGATACGGATCGGTTCAGCGTATTCGCTTCGGATGCGAGAACGATTTCAAAACGGCTCAAGCCGCAAAGCGTTCATGCGGTCGTCACGGAAGGCTCGCTCGGCCCCCCGCTCAGAGGAAGCGAATCAAAGGCCGTGATCGAAAAGAACCGCGACGATATAACGGATCTTTGGAGGACAACCCTCAAGGAGTTCCATCCGCTTCTTAACGAGAACGCGCGGCTCGTGATTATCTGGCCGTCGTTCAAAACGGACGGCGGTACAGCGCTCGTACGACTGGATGCAGACGTGGAACGCCTGGGATACCGAATGATCAATCCGCTCGAAGGATGGGATGAGAGCAACGCTCCGCTCATCTACCACCGGCAGGGGCAGAAGGTTGCACGGAGGATCGTCATGCTTGAGAAGAAGTCGTGAAGTCGTACAGTCGTGAAGTCGTAGAGTCGCAGAGTTTTCTAAAAAAGGACTTCACGACTGTACGACTTTTTAGACACATCCCCCTGTTTTTCCTGTATATTACGACTAAGACATGCCATTTACACTTGACAATCCGTCAGTTTTGTGTCATGCTCGCTCGTTCGGGTGAAGCTGGTTTCGCCCAACAGATCAGCCCTTTTGACAAGGAGGCAACATGGGGAACGAACGAAAAACCCCGACGACTCAAGAAACGAGCGTGGCACCCGTGACGAACATGGAGACCGCTCGCAGGCGACAGAAGTGGGAAGAACTCAAAGCGCAACGTGCCGACGAGGAACGGCGAGCGTTATCGCAGGAGATCGAAGAGTTGAAGCAGCTCCTCGCGGAAACTGAAGAACAGGTAAGCCAAGGAGAAGATATCGCCTTCGCACAGTTCGAACGCGCGGAAGCCAACAAGAAAGAAGCGGAAGCGTCCCGCCGACAGTTGGAGGAAATCGGAAAGCAGAACAGCTCCCTGGTCCGGGAACTCGAGAAGCGCCTCGAGGAGATGAAGCGACAATTCCTCGGATGGGAGCTCTTCAAGTCCCGCCTGGCAAACGTACTCATTGAGCACGGACTGAATCCGCAGGACGCCATGCCGCAGAATGAAGAAGAGGAGCTCATCGCCGGACGCATGCCCGAAGGCCTGAGCTACGCGAACCTGGAGTACATCCTCGCGGAGTACCGCAGTGCACTCTGCTTCAATGAAGAGGATGTGGAACAGGTCTTGGACGCGCTCTTTGCCCAGCCGGATGCAGAGCAGGATGCAGCGCCCCGGCTCCGTTCAAGTCCGGTCTCGAGTGAGCAGGCACCGCAAACGAAACGTCCGGTTTCTCTCGACGACTTCGACGTGGTCTTCACCTCGGAGCCGAAACCCCGATCCATTCCGCCATCCGCGTTCCCTGAACAGGGCGCGGAACAGGCCGAAATAGAAACACGGAAGCGGCAAGACACGCTGGAGTACGAAGAACTCACTCCTTTCAACCCCTCGGCAAGCGCAGCCCCCGTTCCGCTTCTAAAGCCGGCACCGGATGATCCGGAAGTTCCGGACGAAGACTGGGACGAAGAGGCGGAAACGAATCATAGCCTGACCATGGGCTTTGATCCGCGATTCGATTCGGATGAACCCCCGAGCAGAGCCGCCATCCTCCCGCCATCCGAGCTGAGGCCGGAAGGCTGGAAACCGCCGAAGGTGCAGCCGATGGGAGTCGTCAGAAGCGGCGACCCGGAGGCGCGCCGGAGAACCGAAGAACGAGCCAAGCAGCGAAAGAGGTAACCGCCTCCTCCCCCTTAACCTAAACGCCCCGACAGATGAACGCTGTCGGGGCGTACTTTTTTTCGATTCATGATTTTGACGATCATCTTCTAACCTTCAGGAAGAGAAGCCGACTTCCGATAGCCAGCTGTCGATAGCCAGCTGCCGATAGCCAAAAGCCGGCTGCCAAAAATTATTCCTCCGGGTAGATCTTATTTCCTTCTTCGTCGTACAGACTGATGGCCTGCACCGGACAGGATTGGGCTGCGAGCAGAATCGTATCATCATCCGCGGCGTGCGCGTCGACGACGTACGCCTTATTGTCATCACCGAGCTGGAACACGCCCGGCGCGACCGTAACGCACGGAGCCGCACCGATGCACGCGTCCGGATCAACGACGATCTTGGCGATCTTTATCGGTTTGGGAGATTCTTGAGACATAATTTTAATTTCCGAGTTAACGCGTTTGCGTGTTATCGAGTTAACTCGCCAACACGCAAACTCGACAACACGTTAACATATTTATTCATCTTTACCAAAATGCTTCTCCCGATAGAAACGAATGAGCTGTTCGACCTCCGGAATACAAGACGGATCACCGGTTCCCACCTTGGTTTTCTCCTGAACCTCCTCGATCGTACGTGCGCCGTCGAGCACGGCTTCCTCGATGTCGTGATCCGTCACCTTCAGATCGCGATCAATGATCCTGCCCTGTTCCACCTCGATCAGGTCGTTTCTTCCGGCCTTGCGATAGTAGTCGTTAATGGCCGCGCGCAGGGCCTTATCCCCGAGCACCGAGCAGTGGACTTTGCGCATAGGCAGTCCGCCCAGTCGCTCCATGATGTCCTGCGGCTTGATCCTGCGTGCTTCTTCGAGCGTCATACCGCCGTTCTCCAAAACGATCACGCTCATCATGGAGGTGCTGGCGATCGCGGATGCGCACCCGAACGTCTGCCACTTGAGATCCGTAATCCGCTCCGAAGCCGGATCCACCTTAATCCAAATTTTCATGACATCCCCGCATGCCGGCGACCCGACCATGCCGAGGCAGGCGTCGCCGTACGACGCTTCATCTTCCATAAAATTCCGCGGATGGAAGAAATGATCTTTTACCTCATCGGAGTAAAACCAGCTCTGTTTTCCATCACGCGCTTTAACGTCGGGCATATTAATTCAAATAATTGAAAAGATTGAGATTATTTTTTCAATCTTCCGTTTTTTTTAATTTCATCCTCTTCCTTAAAATACTTCATCTCCACCTTGACCGGACTCATGTGGCGAAGTTTTTTAACGACGCCCGGAACCACCCTGATGACATGGTCGATATCCGCCATGGTCGTTGATCGGCCAAGCGAGAATCGAATGGATCCGTGCGCGGCTTCGTACGACATGCCGATCGCGCGGATGACGTGCGATGCATCGAGTTTTGCGGACGCGCAGGCGGATCCGGTTGAAACCTGAATGCCCTTTGCATCCAGATAGAGCACGGCCGCTTCCCCTTCCATATCCATAAAAGAGATGTTCACGTTGTTCGGAAGGCGCTTGCACGGATGACCGTTCAATCGACTCTTCGGGATCTTGAGCAGGCCGATCGTGAGATGATCCCGAAGTTTCAAGAGGCGCGTATATTCCTTCTCCTTCTTCTCTTCGGCGACTTCCAGTGCCTGAGCCAGTCCGACGATGCCCGGAACATTCTCCGTGCCGGAGCGAAGACCGCGCTCCTGACCTCCGCCGTACATCACGGGCTCAAGCTTCACGGTGCGCTTCACGAACAGAACGCCGATACCCTTCGGTCCGTAGAGCTTTGATCCGTTAAACGTCAGGAGATCCGCGTGCAGTTTTTCAACATCCAAATCCAATACTCCCGCCGCCTGACATGCGTCCGTGTGAAAGAGCGGGTACTTCGTATCACGTTTCTTCCGCCACGCGAGAATCTCCCGACCGATCTCTTGAATGGGCTGGATGGTTCCGATCTCATTGTTCGCGTACATGATGGAAACGAGGACCGTCGTCTCTTTGATCGCCTTCACGACATCTTTCGCCGAGACGAGACCGTACGCGTCAACCGGCAGGATGGTGAGATCGATTTCCCTGTTTTTCGCCAGACGCTTTAACGGTTCGAGGACGGCGGGATGCTCGATAGCGGATGTGATGAGATGGCATTTGGCGTTTGGCGTTTGGCGTTTGGCTCTCACGACTCCCTGGATTGCGAGGTTGTCGGATTCGGTGCCGCCGGAGCAGAAGATGATCTCATCTTCATGCGCATGGAGAACGTCCGCGATGCGCTTCCGCGATTCCGTTACCGCGCGCTTCGCGTCCAATCCCGCGGAATGGAAGGAGGACGGGTTCGCAAACCGATCAGAAAAAAACGGCTTCATGGCGCGAAGCACGGATGGATCTACGGGCGTGGTCGCCGCGTGGTCAAGATAGATTCGTTTCATTGGTTTATCGGGAGGTCGGAAAATGGAAATTGGACGTGAGAAATTGTTGAATGGATGAATTGTTAAAGGCACTTCGCAACAAGCCGCGCCAACCATTCAACAATTCAGCAATTCAACCATTACCATTTTTCCTTTCCCTCTTACACAAACTCGGCGAGCGTCTTTTTCTTCAGTGATGCATGCAAGTCCTTCTGCAGGACGTCCCACAGCCGTTTGGAAGAACAGCGATGCTCCATCGGACAGGCCCCGCCGTGGCACTCCACGAGATCCATTGGCCCTTCAATGGCCGTAACGATCTGCTCCGCGTTGATCTCTTTCGGATCTCTGACCAGACGGTATCCGCCCCCGGGCCCGCTCCGTCCTTGGATGAGGTTCGCGCTCTTCAGTGCGGCCGCGATCTCTTCCAGGTAACCGTCGGATACGTGCATGCGCGCCCCGACTTCACGAAGCGAAACGTAGCCGCCGGACTTCGCGAGTTCCGTCATGAGAATAAATCCCATGTGGAGCCGCGCGGGAATACGAAAGAATCCTTGCATAATAACCTAGTCGTGCGCTAGGGAATACTATAGAGCGACATCAAGCCTGTCAAATGATACAAGCTGGCGGCTGGCGGCTGGCGGCTGGCGGCTGGCGGCTGGCGGCTGGCGGCTGGCGGCTGGCGGCTGGCGGCTGGCGGCTGGCGGCTGGCGGCTGGCCGGGATGGTAAGGACGCCTCAGCCAAATGCCAAACGCCGGCTGTTGATAGCCGCTTCCAAAATAGCTAGCGGCCAACTGCACATCCGAATCTGCTATCATGGATGCATGATCAAACGGATCGCTCCGATATTCACCGCTCTCATGCTCCTTGGGGCCGGATGCATGCAGCCTGTCGAACAAGCACGCGTGCCTGATCTCTTCGGCGCGCCGTCGCCTGAAGGATTCGTATCATTCAACGAAGGATTTGGGGGGATTCCCGGACCCGCTCCCGCTCCCCCGGTGCGGACGGGATTTGATCCGGCGATCGAGTGGGCCGCCGATCTTCCCGCACATCCAACGGAAGTAACCGTTCTGCGCATGCGGCAGACGCTTCCGGATCCTGCCTTTTTGCAAAACATTACGACCGCGCTTCGCATGCCCGCAGGCATCCTCCAATCCAATCCCGTTGCCGAATCCATGACCATGCAGTGGAGGGACGAAGACGGCTACCGATGGACGTACGATGCGGAAAAGAACCGCATTACATTCGAACGAATTGAAGGAGTGGGTGCGTTCACGGTAACCGTCCTTCCGACGAATGATGAGATCATCAACTTCGCCGAAGTATTTCTGAATGAGCGCGGCATCAATCGAAGGGAGTGGGGGAAGCCGAGGCTCGCATTCTATTGGAATGACTGGTGGCTCGCGATGCTCCAAGAACAGAGATGCATGACCGTCGCATCCGTGGGCGCCATGCGCGAACTCGCCCAAAACGGTTCCCTTATCCGCCCGACGCTCCCCACGCTCCCGCTGGAATCAAACGTGGACTGCGTCCAGCCGGAATTCCCATCCGAGCACGTCATCCACTATCATCTGAGCCAGGATGGGCAGGAGGTCTACGGAACGGCCGGGGAGCGCGTGATTGCGGCCGAGCTCATGGTTGATTTGAGCACGAACTCCGTGCGGTCCGGCTGGTTTGATCTGATTCAAGATGTCGACCGCTCAAACTACCCCGTGCTCCCGCTCAAAGACGCGATCGTGAACTTGCAGCGCGGTGGGCTCCGGGGAACCGAAGGCTACGGACCGCAGGACGTCATCACCATCACGACATTCGAACAGGGCCTCTACCGGCACGATACGGAAACGAACGGAGCCAAGCGCACCTATTTCATTCCCGGCATTCACGCGAGCGGGAATGCGGAACGCGCGAGCGAAGAACGAGAAAATTTTCAAACATTCATTCCTCTATTGAGAGAAGATGCGTATACGGAATGAGTTTGCATATTGACGCGTTCGCGTGTTTACGGGTTCCTCTTCCCGCAGGAACACGCCAACACGTGAACTCGCAAATACGAAAACAGGCTATGCAGATCCCAAACGAACTCCAACACTTCCCTGAAGCGACCCTCATCGTGCAAACGGACGAGCAGGAAGCCAAATTCCTCCTGGTCGGCGGTGACAGCCTTGAACACCTCGACAGCCTATCGCTCGCGCGCGAACGCGAGAGCGACAAGGATGGCATGACGCAGACGCCGGGCGGGTACATTTCCGGGCTCGCGGACAAGCATGATACGCCGCGCAAAAAGAAGTTCGCGGCCATGGTCTCGGAACGCATCGTGCAACTCGTACAGAATGGACAGGTGGAATACGTCCGGCTCATCTCCCCGCCGGAGATGATGAATCTGATCGAAAAAAAACTCCCGGATGACGTGGCCGAGCGCATCCGCTCGCGTTTGCCGAAGGACCTCATGAAAATGTCAGACGTGGAAGTTTTGGAGCGGCTATTCGAAAAACCCGAATAGCAGGCGTTTTGAAGCGGAATCATTGACAAAATCCGAAAAATCCACTATCTTCGCTATTCACGCGAAGGTTTTTTATAAGACAGGAGGAACGTGTGAAACAAGCAAGACGAATGCAATCAACGCTCCTTTACAAGGGGAAGCCGACGAAACTCCGGGCCGGAGATAAGATCATTTACGACAGGGAACAACAGATCCTGTCGTTCATTCGAGGGATTAAATACATGCGGCTAGGGCCGCGTAGTTCCGGTGAGAATCCTCCGGACAGGAGAATGATCTTTCCGATGGCAAAAAAGGAAGTGCCGAAAATGACGGCCTTTTATCTTCAACAGCTCTTCTGCTGTATCACGGGCTGCGAAGCCTCCGTACTCCGCTGCGACGAACGCAATGAGGGTCGATGCATCATCATCCAGCTCCACAAACCAAAGAAAGGAACAGTGGCGTGATCAAACTCATCTTCAAGAAAGAACTGACCGTGCCGCAAGTCGGCGACAGAATCTTCCTGAATTTCCCATTGAAGCATGCGTTTATCGTGCGGGGAAAGATTCCCTTGATGATCCGCTATCCGGACGGAACCGATCAAGCCGGGAAAATCCCCATTCGATGCAATCCAACGGAAGCGGAACAAGTCGCCCTTGAGGCCATTCGAAGCGTCGGAGGGGACAAGCTGGGCCTTGAGAGCATCGAGTCCCTCTTTGCATCGTTTCTGTGCTTCAAGCTCGTTTCGGAGGAGGGAAATCATCATGACGGATGAACATCGACGCATGCATTTCGTATATCGGGAAAATACGACCATGCTCCGACCCGGAGATCTGGCGGTCATGAACTTCGACAAGGGCACCGTAGAATTCATCGCCCACGACGGAGATACGCTTCACGTCCAGCCACGACACGGACGCTCCGTCTCAAGCCTCGAGCTGAATGAGGCGGGATTCGCCGTCCTCGTTCTGCTCCTTGATCTGTGCACGGGATTGAGCGCGGAAAGCACGGCGCGGGAAACCAACGTCGTGCTCGCCTTCCGCAAGCGCACGTCCCTGAAACAGGGCACCTTCTCGCTCGTTACGGACGATCGCCGAACGAGTTTTAAGGCCGGGGACCGCATTTCCGTGGATGCATTCGGAAAAAACGTCGCTTTTTCCCGAAAGGGAAGGCCGCTGTTGATCCGAGATGATGCGAAGAGAGAGACCTTCAACGCATTCGACCTTCCCATACCCACGCCCTGCGGCGTGACCGCATCAATCGTCCATCAGTGTCTGGAACGCACAAGACGTCTCGCTCCTTCGGACGATGGAATAATCTTCGAGCTTGATCCTTAACGGCCATTGAGCTTCACCTCTCCCCAACGCCCTCCGACTATCTTGTCGGAGGGCGTTTCAGTATAGGCAAGTTGCAGACGACAGATATCCAAAGACCGTCTCCGATGATATGCAAACTTCTTCTCGAAGACTGCACTCTGTAACCTGCAACCTGCAACCTAGCCCGTTGATGCTTTTCTTCGAACCCAGAAGGCGATCCCGATCGCACCGGCGATGATGATCACACCAATCGCTGTGTTCGCGCGCTTCGCATCCCTGACCGCGTCCTCGGTTTGGCCGATCGTTTGTTGAAACACTTCGCGGAGATCAACATTCGCGGAACGCGTCTCGCCGTTAAGCTCGGCGAACGTGATGTAGCGCTCCCCGTCGCGGTACCTGATCCAGTTTTCCTGAAACGGATGCGCATCCACGAACAGGTCCGTGGTAAGCGTGAAGGGCTTGCCCGGCTCCAGACATTCCACGAGGCCGCGGATGGTGATGCCATCGGCCTGCATGCCGAGCACGGTATCCGGAAGCGGATCCGGTTCCGCGTTCCACGTACATGACGCATCACCCTGCGTGAGCTCCACGCTCTCTTCCACGTACGCGACAATGAGCGGGAGCTTGTCTCTGAAATAATCAAGAGCCAATTCATCATCGTGCGATTTCCCGATGACGGTCATGGCGAGTTCGGGCTGGATGCCAACGACGAGGACCGTACCCCGCTCCGTCTGCTCAAAATCAAACACGCTATACGCCGCGTTGTGCGCGTACACGGGCAAACTGATGGCCAACGCCGTGATGATGGCGAACGAGAGGCGGATGCTCATGGCTCTATGGTAGATGGTCAGAGAGAATTGATCCATTGCTCCATTGTCCCATTGTTACGCTCAAAGCTCTTCATGCAGCAACAGTGAATCAATGAAACAATGGAACAATAATTCTTATAAAATGGCTTAAACTGGCAAATTTTTCGTTTATCTTGTCAATTCCTCTTGACCGATCCACCTACGTCTGCTATCCTTGTCATCATACATATCATTATGGCCAAGGAACACACCATTTATAACTGCCTTCGCAACCTCCGCCAGGAGAAGAAGATCACGCAGGAACATCTCGCAAAGTCCGTCGGCGTCAGCCGCCAGACCATTTGCTCCATGGAAAAGGGCGACTACGTCCCCTCCCTGTCGCTGGCCCTGCTCCTCGCGCAGTACTTCAACCACCCCGTGGAACACGTCTTCCAGCTGAAGCGCGTCTGCGAATAAGTTGAATAAACCGATACAGACATCATAGACCCCGACCCTCGGTCGGGTTTTGTGATTTTGGGATACGGAATACAAAATACGGAGACGTTCCACTCCGTATTCTGAATTCCGTATTCCACTTCCCCCTTTTCCATTTTCCCGCCCGCTTCAACGCATTTCACCATCAACACTCTCTGCTGATTCCGATTCAATGAGCGGCATGGGCACAGGCTCCGGGAGCGGACGCGCCACAGGCGGACGGACCTGTTCCATCACGCCTTGGACGATCGGAACGATGATGTTCTTCCTCCAAAAATTCGGATCATCCACGGTGCCGGTTACCGGGAAAATGAGGGCGGGCACAATGAGTTCGGCGTACTCCCCGTTCGTGTAATTGCTGATCTGAACGAGAGAGAGCTCCGGCGTTCCGATCTCAACGCGCACGACCTCGGCCCCCTCATACGCGTATCCGTACATGCCGCCGTATTTCGCCTGATCCAAAATCTCCTGCACATCCGTAATGACATCGTACGCGGAAGCCTGATACGCGAGCGCACGAATGTTGTTTATGTACGCCACCTTCATGACGCGCAGGTTCACTTGAACGAATAGCCCCGTCTTGTTTCCGGAAGCGTCATACACCGGTTTGCCTTCAATCATGAGCGGATACACCACCTGAATGGTGTCGGGAATGGTATTCGCCCGTTCTTTCACAACGGATACTTCCCAATTCCGAACGACTTCCGGAGCGCCATACGATGCATGGTCGATATTGTATCGACGGATGAAGTCGTCAGCCACGGCGATGATCTCATCGTCCGACGGAACGTCTTCCGCCTTCAGCCAGTACGCCTCCCAGCACTTCTCATCATCCAGGCATGCGGGCTCAATGGAACGCCACTGTTCCCAATTCTGAGAAATGGAAACGTCGCCGGTGGAAGGATTCGCGAACACCATGTACCCGAATTCCGTATCCTGCTTTAAGGAGATGCTCTGCACGCTCATGCCGGAAAACGATCCGAGATCAATGAGGCCCAGATCCATACGAGATACCAATGTATTCAAATTTCCTGATGCCTGAGATCCAATCATTTGCTTGTACACATCCATTTGCGCACTGTCGATCACGATATCATCTCCCGTATACACGTACTCATACGTTTTCATGTACTCGGGCAAAAGGATGCTTGAAGGAGCGCGGATGGCCGTGCCGGACGAAAGCGCCCCCGGACCTTCTTCTGTGGCCGCACGAGCATCCAGCGCGTACCCGCCTCCGCCGCCCGCACCAAAACCCTGAGGAGCTATTTCTCCGGTATCCTTATTCTGGATGGAAATGCTTCCGAACGCTTCGCCCCCCAAGCGTGCGATTTGAATCCCGGCGGAATGACTCCACGATTCCGATTCATCGAACGATGGGATCACGGATGATGTGAAGACGCCCGGCCATTTGAACACCATGAACGCCGCGAGCAATCCGATCACGAGTCCGCCGGTTGCAAACGCGAACGGCTTAAAGGAAAATCGGTTCGCGACGTTCCGCTCATCTTCTTGTTTCTTGCTCATAGATAATTCGTTTATGCGATGCGTTAGTGTATGCTTCAGCTGCTTCACAAACCGTTTGTCGATCGTGGATGCGGGGCGCGCTCCTGCGAGTTCCCGGATAATCTTCGCTAACTCCTCTTCGTGCCCGCGGAGCGAGCCATCCAGCTCATAGAGCTCGTCCAGAATTTTCCGAAGGTCTTTTGTGCTTAGTGGTGTTGCCATACGGTTGTTGCGATAAGTGCAAAGATGCTTAGGAGCCCCATGCCGAGTTCGTCACGGAGCCGGCGGATCGCGCGCGAGAAGGTCATCTTGCAATTCGCTTCCGTGAGTCCCGTGATGTCCGCGATCTCTTTGTATGAGAGCTGATCCCACACGCGCATGATGATGATCTCCCGGTGCTGCGGTTTCAGCGTTTCAAGGTAACCCCGAACGCGTTCCAGTTGTTCATTCGATTCCACGCTGCGCAGAATATCTTCCTTCGTGGACAGGCCCCATGCATCGGCAATGTCCATAACGTCTTTGGATGTCCGATAGTGATCGATCACCGTATTGCGCGCAATTCGGTACAGCCAGGCGTTGAACGATCCTTTGGATTCGTCGAACGATTGAATATTTTCGAGCGCTTTCATGAAAACGGTGCTCGTGAGATCTTCCGCCGTCTCCCGATGCATCGTTTTATGGTAGATGAAGTTGTAGATCTTTTTGATATACGCATCATAAACCTTTGTGAATCGTTCGATTCGACCATGTTGGCACTCTTTGATTACCGCCGTATCCACGTACTCCATGTTCTTAAAATTGTAGCATGGGAGAAGGATTGAGGGCCGCCTTCGC
>Ga0315546_1000839_pt1 | contig 20764 bp, 20 predicted proteins | sample SalMarSW160170MG_FD_203833 | JGI IMG/M metagenome (GOLD analysis project Ga0315546, IMG submission 203833) | Salt marsh sediment microbial communities from the Plum Island Ecosystem LTER, Massachusetts, United States - Salt Marsh Sediment SW1601-170 ...
AGCAGACAATCAATATTTTTTATTATTTACTTAGAATTCCACAAATTGCTCATTATCAGTCATTTCGAAACACAATTACCGGTCTGTTGTGTGATCTAAGGAATTGAATCAAAAAATAATATGCCGACAAATATTCGCTTGACATTTCATAGTCCCAAATAATAAATAAGAGCCAAGATTTTCAAAATCTGTATCTAATGACCGGAGGACTACCTATATGTTGACAAAAGCCTATATACCCTATGGAGGCTTCTATTCTACCCCTTTTTGCCGCTGGCAGGGGCAAATGGCCAATGAGAACGCCATCGTATTAGGTGCAAATACCGCTAAACGATGGTTTGCGAGTCGGGACCTTGATCCTACTATTGTGGATTACCTTTATCTTGGAATGACAGTAGCCCAGAACCGTATGTTTTACGGTCACACCTGGGCGGGGGGGATGCTGATGGATGGCAAGAAGAACGTGCCATGTGTGTTTGTACATCAGGCCTGCACCACCTCTGCGACATGTATCCACCTAGCAGCAGTAAATATCGAAATAGGCACTTTTGGTACCGCGTTTACCCTTATGACTGACCGTTGCTCCAACAGTCCCCATCTTATCTGGCCTAACCCCCTGGGTCCCGGCGGAGAGGTTGTTTCGGAAAACTGGAACATGGACAATTTTAACAATGACCCTTGGGGCGGTATGAAAATGGTACAGACCGCTGAAAACGTGGCCAGAGAGGTCGGCATCACCAGAGAGGAATGCGATGCGGTAGCCCTGAGAAGATATGAACAATATCAGGATGCGCTGGCCGATGACAGGGCATTCCAAAAGAGGTATATGTTCCCTGCCGAGGTCAGGAAATCAAAAAAGAAGGTTATCATGGTTGAAGAGGATGAGGGGGTGTATCCCTCCACGGCAGAGGGACTTGCCGCACTAAAGCCTGTTGAACCTAACGGGGTATTAACCTTTGGTGCGCAGACGTTTCCCGCGGACGGGAATTGCGGTTTTATTGTCACTACTCGGGAAAAGGCCAAGGAATGGAGTACGGATCAAAATATAGAGGTCAAGGTGGTGTCCTATGGTTACGCCAGGGTCGATAAGGCCCATATGGCGGCGGCCCCCGTGCCTGCAGCAGAGATGGCATTGAAGAATGCGGGGCTGAAGTTGGAAGACATTAAGGCTATTAAGACACATAATCCCTTTTCAGTGAATGATCTTAACATGGCCAAGAAGATGAACTTTGACGTGATGTGGATGAATAACTACGGCAGTTCCATGATCTACGGGCATCCTCAAGGTCCTACCGCGGGAAGAATCGTAGCGGAGCTTATAGAGGAAGTAGTTTTGCTCGGAGGCGGATACGGCCTTTTTGCCGGATGTGCTGCCGGCGATTCGGGCGCATCCCTTATAGTTAAAGTGGGGTAGTTTTCTGAATAAAGTAGACTGTTGGTTTCTAATAAGAGGGCCCCTCTTGGACCCCCGAATCCTTGAATCCTAATACAGTACATATCGTCTTGAAAAGAAGAGGCGTGAGCGAAGGGCTGTCCCTTTTTTTCGTTCCGTATCTCCCGGGCTGGTCATTTCAAGGAGTTGCGGCCGTGGGATGCCTACCCCCTCCGCTGTTCCCCTCGCCTTCGCTCGGGGCCAGGGGGTCCCCCAGCCGCAACTCCTGAAATAACAGCGCCCTCCCGATAGTCACTCCAAAAAGGAACAGCCCTTCGACCCAGTGACATATCTTTAGCCTTACCCAAGGGCACGGGTGTTCTTTTCAAGATGACATCTCCAAAAAAATCCCACCCAAGGTATGCAGTGGGCTTGTTTTCAAGGGTTTGCACCACCAGGGCCCCTGGCAGAATCTACCGTTGCGAACAGGAAAGAGTTTGCCAAACCCTTGAAAATAAGACCACGTCCACTGAACGCCATAGATGTCATCTTGAAAAGAATGCCTGTGACCGAAGGGATGGCACCTTACGTAATTAGCATGCTATTAATGTTTTGTTACCTTGAAAGAGAACCCCATGGGCCATTAAGGTACATAAAATAAGGTTTGATCTTTTACTTCTTTACGTACACAAACCGGATGAGCCAAGTTTCTTGATAAGAACATAAGATAGGAAACCGACTTCATATCACGATATATACCTAAAAAAAGTGGACTGAAGCCGCCTTGAAGGAAATAATCACATCCGAGGTTTCTTGGAGTTTGAGATCGATGAGGGAGCTTTTGGTGATAAGGGAGGAGAAGTTGATGTCTCCGCTCTGCGCGCGAACCTCGTAGTAAAATCCCTGATCAATGACAGCGTTAACCACCACTGGGAATGAATTCCTCATGCTAGATGAGAATCTTTGCCTGCTGATAACAACATCCTCAGGCCTGATCGCTATATATCCATGGCTGTTAACAGGAGTGCATCCTAACTCGATTTCCAGACCTGAGACAAGGGCTTTCGTCCCTCTGAACTCGGCGCTGAAAAGATTCTTCATCCCCACGAAATCGGCCACAAAGGCGGAGTTGGGTCTTTTGAATATATCCTCTATCTCTCCTACCTGTTCGATTGTCCCGTTGTTCATGACTGCGGCACGCCCTCCAAGGGAGAGGGCCTCAGAGAAATCGTGGGTTACCATCAGGAAGGTGATGCTTGATGATCGATGAAGTGTTTTAAGCATGCCCCTTAGTTCATCCCTGAACCCCGGGTCAAGCGCGGAAAGCGGTTCATCCAGAAGCAGAATCTTAGGCTCCACCATGAGGGCTCTGGCTATGGAGACACGCTGTTTCTCACCGCCGCTTAGATTGACCGGAAGGCGGTGCTGCAAATAGGAAAGGTTCAATACATCCAATAATTCAGCAAGCCTCTCTCGTCCCTGTTTTTTATCAATCTTTCGAAAGCGCAGACCGTAGCTGATATTGTCCATGACAGTAAGGTGTGGAAAGAGGGCATAATCCTGGTATACGATGCTGATGCCCCGTTTGTCAGGGGGCAATGCAGTTACATCCTTGCCGCCTATATATATTTTACCGTTTTTGATGGGGACGAGGCCTGCTATGGCCTCAAGGAGGATGGTCTTTCCTGCGCCGGTTGGACCCATGAGAATGAAGAATTCATTTTGGGCTATTTCCAGATCGATATCGAGAAGATGGAAGTCTCGAAGATATATGTTTAGTCCTTTGATCGCTATCATTTTTCTTCAACCTTATGGAGCGTCAATATTCGCAGTAGAAAGAACAGGATGAGTGAGATAGAAACCAGCCAGACAGCCACCGGCTGGGAATATTTGAGCCCGTATGCCTCGAAACGCTCATAGATCAACACGGAAGCGACCATGGGATGATAGGCCACGATGACCACCGCTCCGAACTCGCTGATAGCCCGTGCGCAGCACATGATAATGCCGATAAGCATGCTCCGCCATGCCAGGGGAAAGGTAATGCGTGCGAAGGTGCTGAACATGGAGGCACCAAGGCTGCGCGAGACCTTCTCCAAACGAGGGGAAATGGCCTCAAACCCGGCCTTGGTGGCATTCAGATAGAAAGGAATCCCCACAAAAGTCAAAACAGTGACGATACCCGTAACGCTCCCCATGATGCGCACTCCCAGCTCAGTCAATATCTGCCCGAACCAGTAATTTTTCCCGGCAACACTCAGGATCGCAATACCTACCACGGGATGGGGAATGGCAATCGGAAGATCGATGACAGCCTCCACAAGCCGCTTGCCCCTGAAATCGCTCCGGGCCAGGAGATAGGCGAGGGGAGTACCGAAGACAAAGGAGATCAAAGCGGCCATTCCGGCTGTGTATATGCTTAGCCAGATCGACCGCATCACATCTTTGTCACTTAAGGATTCCTTGAGCATATCCAGGGAAGGAGAGGTAAAAAGCTGTATGAGAGGAAGGAGAATAAAGGCCATGATTACAAGACCACAGGAAACCGATATCCAGAAAAACGCCTCACGTTTCATGGCACATCCTTTTTTGGTTAGTCTTTAATCACTACAAGGTTCTGGAGTGATTCAGGAAGAGAGGATTTGGCTGCCTCCGTCGGAACCCTGCAAGGCACAAAAGGAGGCTGACCCATCTCCTTGAGAACCTTAAGCCCTCCCTGAGGATCCAGCATATACTGCAAAAAGGCTTCGGCTTCCTTTGTATTGGGGCTGTTTTTGATCATTGTGACTCCGTAGGTTACTGAACTGCCTCTCATCTCCATGAATGTATCCGGTTCCTTACCTGCAACTCTTACCACAGCCTGGTCATAGAACTCGTCGAATTGGTAATTTCCCAGGTTGATCTCGTCCGGAAGAAGGATGTATTTCAATTCATGCTGTACGGCTACCGAGAGATACTCCCAGGCATAGTCCATGTTTCCGGTTTGCAAAAGAGAACCCAGTTCCACTGATTTAGGTCGGATATTCTCTTTAGGACGATTTGCAACCGTTTTATCGTAGAGACCGGGTACCTTATAATACTCTTCTGCAAGCTGTAAAACCATGAGAGCTCGATAGCCGCATGGGTCGAGGTCCGGGTCGGAGTGACCCCATATAACTCCCTTTCGGGCCAGGATGTTATACCAATTCTCATCGTTGATTTCACTGGCGTATTTGCTGTTTTCCGTGTAACAGAGAACAAGCTGATTGGTGGCAAAGCGGATATTCCAATCCGCGTAGTTAGGGATAAGGAGTTTGTCAATGACCTTGTAATCCGCCGATGCCATAATATCACAGGGCTTTTTAAGGTCGATGATCTTCCTTGCGCATTTCTGACTCCCGCTGGCCTCCCGAAGCACATCTACCCCGGGGTACATTGCCTCAAACTCCTTTTCCATGTGGGCAAGGGGAATGGTAAGACTTCCGGCATGGAAGATGATCACCTGATCGGAAGACCCGGCAAGGACTCTGCAATGAGGTAGAAATAGCAGCGTTGCTACCACCATAAACTCCACCCATTTGAAGGAACCTGTTTTTCTCATCTGAATTTTCTCCTCTATTGTGGAGTGTCCATATTAAAGAGATATACGGCAAAATATATATCATATTTGATATATATAATTATTGGCATAAATCGTTTTTCCATGTCAATAATGTTTTCCGCAGGAAAAGGGGACGCTCTTTAGTAATTTAACATCTCATTCTTCAGGAGAGTACTAACCCTCTTTCGCGATCAATTCTCCTCGCTCACCGGAAAATCTGATATTGGCTAAGCTCATCTCCAGTTTCTTAGCCAGTAAGGTATGGGAATATATCAATCAGACAGATTGCCAATTAAATAATTAAAGAGCGTCCCTCCTCTTTTATTGGCATTGACATATGATTTTGAGTTACCTATACTTTCACATTCTATTACAAATCACTTGGCGGATTAACTTACTTATCTGATAAGTGTGTCATAGATAAAAAACAAGGGATACATCCTGCTGAATTTGGGGTCATATGAAAAGTATTTTGCAATGCTGAAAAGTTCCGATTAGTATAAGATTGTGTTGAAGGACTTAGTCTGACACCGAAACATAAAGGAGGCCAAAGCATGAAAACGAAAAAACTCATGGGATTGTTAGGGGGAATTATTTTGATTTTTGCCGGGTCTATGACCTCCAGTGCCTATGATTTGCCCTCAGTCAACCTCGGCTTTACGACTTTTTTAGATGGAGGATTGCCGGCGGGAACCGGCACTTATGTGGTCCAGTATGCACAATACTGGAGTTCGGACGACTTTAAGGATGTTGATGGAAACGCCTTGCTGCCCCCGACTGCGGGCGAGGATCTGGAAGCCTGGATCAGCCTCACACAGTTTATTTATCAATCGAATTCAGAACTTATGCTAGGAGGTAAATGGGGCCTGGATGTTATTGTCCCTTATGTTGTCCTCGGTCTTGATTATAATACTGCCGGCCCATTCCCTCAAGATAACGGATCAGGCTTCGGGGACCTCCTGATTGGGCCTTACCTGCAATGGGACCCCATAATGGGTACTGATGGTCCTAGATTCATGCAACGAGTCGAATTTCAATGTATTTTTCCAACCGGTAAATATGACAGGAATCGCGAACTCAACCCAGGCAGTAATTTCTTCTCTTTTAATCCCTATTGGGCGGGAACTCTTTTTATCAAACCGCGATTGACTGCCAGTACCCGGATTCATTATCTATGGAACGATAAAAATGACGAACCTAACCGTGGCTTTGTGGGTGCCTCTGAAACACAGGCGGGACAGGCTATTCATGCCAACTTTGCCTTGGCCTATGAAATCCTGCCCGGTCGCTTTCGAGCAGGAATCAACGGCTATTATCTAAAACAGATCAGCGATACTGAGGTAGACGGTAATGAGGTCGCGGGGAGGAAGGAACAGGTTTTAGGAATCGGACCCGGGGGAGTGTACCATCTTTCCCCGAACGCACATCTGTTTTTCAATGCCTACTTTGAGACCTCTGCGGAAAATCGTCCGGAGGGATCACGATTAAATCTACGGTTTGTTTATCACTTTTAAGAAAAAGATAGTACCGGAAAGGCGGATCTGCTGATCCATCTTTAGCTCCAGTTCTTTACGTACTCATTATCCGGATGCACCAAAAATATCATGGCTGGATAAGGGTATCCCTAATATCCGGTCACGGCAATTCTTTTCAAGACGACATCTATAGTATCCCGTGCACGTGGTCTTATTTTCAAGGGTTTGGCAAACCTTTTCCTGGTGACAACGGCATATGCTGCCAGGGGGTCTGGTGGAGCAAACCCTTGAAAATAAGACCACTGCAGGCCTTGGGTGGAATTCTTTTTGAGATGTCGTCTTTCCAAGAACAGCCGTGACCTCACGTCATGATATATTTCACTATATGGCCATTAAGATTCTTATAATTAATAAGGTTTAATCTTTTACTCGCCTTGGCCAAGATGCCCCGTGCGGGAGCACGGGGAGCTTCACTTTTTCACTGGCCTCTTTGTGATATCACCTTGAAAAAAGGAGCATAACCGCATAATATTAAGCTTGGGTTCCGGCCCGGACCCCTATCGATTATAGTATTGATTCAAAAAGGTCATTTTAAAATGAAAAAGGAGTTGAATTTTGAACAGGGACCGATAAGGCCTCCCAACGAGGCTAGGAGTCTTATTCTAAGAATAACACGAAATTGCCCGTGGAATCGGTGTCTTTTTTGTCCGGTATATAAGGGCAAGAAGTTTTCCTTAAGAAGTGTCGAGGAGATCAAAAAAGATATCCAGACCGCGAGGGATATTGCCGACGACATCAAGGCAATCTCCTGGAGCCTGGGGAACAACGGAGAGGTAAATTCGGAGGTAATAGATTATATATTTAACAATAGAGGTTTCAGCGACAGTTATAGAAGCATCGCCATGTGGCTATATTATAGAACCGGGGCCTGTTTTTTACAGGATGCAGACAATCTTATTATCAAGACAGAAGATCTGGTGGAGATACTGAATTTTCTTAGGGGAAAATTCCCGGAGATAACCAGGATCACCACCTATTCCAGGTCAAGGACCATAGTGAATAAATCGTTGGATTCACTAAAAGAGATAAGAAAGGCCGGCCTGGACAGGCTCCATGTGGGCATGGAGAGCGGGTACGATCCTGTCCTCAAGCTGGTAAAAAAGGGTGTTAGAGCGGCCCAGCATGTAGAGGCTGGCAGGAAGGTGGTGGAGGCCGGAATGGAGCTTTCAGAGTATGTTATGCCGGGTTTGGGCGGACAAGAAATGTGGAGAGAACATGCCATTGAAACCGCAAAGACCCTTAACAATATTAACCCGCATTTTATCCGGCTTCGCAGCCTGAGGATACCTGACAGGGCACCTTTAAGCGAGAAGTTGAAGTCCGGGGAATTCAAGATGCAGACCGATGATATGCTGGCGGAAGAGATCAGGCTGTTTATTGAAAGATTGGAAGGAATAACCAGTGTGATAACCAGCGATCACATCATGAATCTATTGGAAGAGGTTACGGGGAAACTACCGGAGGATAAGGAAAAGATGCTTGAGGTGATCAAAAAGTATCAGGCCCTGCCTGACAAGGAAAGACTTATTTATCGTGTAGGCAGAAGGGGAGGGGTATACCGTTCAACCGACGACCTGACAAGGGATCTGGATACACGCCAGAAGATAGAGAATCTAATAGCAGAACTCCGCGAGCAGAAGGGAGAAGAGGGTGTTGAATGGTTTATAAGTGAGATGGTGGACCAGTATATTTAAGGCGCAAGGCTTAAGGCCTAGGGGGCAAGGGAAAAACATGCGCATGCTTTTGGAGATTATACCCTATTAGGTAGAAGATATGTCCTATTATCCCATATTAGTTGACCTTAAGGACAAAAAGACAGTCGTGCTGGGAGGTGGTCAGGTTGCCCTGAGAAAGATTGCCGCCTTGCTGGAGTGCGGGGCGGATGTAAATGTTGTATCTCGTGATCTCACTACCGAACTGCAGGATCTCCTGACAGAGGGAAAGATTCGACTGCTTGACCGGGAATTCAGGGAGGATTATCTTGAAGGTGCTTTTCTGGTGATTGCCTCTACGGATGATCCGGAACTCAATCAAAGGGTAAGTGAAATCGCGCGGGAAAAAGGCATACTGGTAAACGCGGTTGACCAGCCTGCGGATTGCACTTTTATAGTCCCTTCGGTGATCAAAAGAGGAGATCTGTTGATAGCTGTTTCAACCTCCGGAAAGAGCCCGGCCATGGCAAAGAGAATCAGGGAGAGATTAAGCAGCCAGTTCGGCTGGGAGTATGGGGGGTTCCTTCTGCTTATGGGCAAGCTCCGGAAGGAAATCCTGTCCAAAGGCCTATCCCCTGAGATGAACAGCAGGGTATTTCATGAGCTGGTTGATTCCCCGATCCTCGATCTAATAAAGAGGAAAGAGTGGAACGGGGTCGCCGAACATCTGGAAAGGATCCTTCATATCCGTATTTCGCCGGAGAATGTCATAAATTATGTAAAGGCTGAATAAAAAATGGCAGACATATTTTACAAAACAGCACTTTTCCTGGTCTTTGTGTCCACCGCCGGGTTTATTATATATATTATAGTACAGCAGAAGAGGTTCTTCAGGTGGGCGTACATAAGCCTGCTTGTAGGGTTTATCTTCCATACCTTATTTCTCGCCCACCAGTATTATGCACTGGGGACAGCTCCTGTTATTGATTTGAAATCTTCGTTGTCCTTTTTCTCCTGGTGTATTATCGGGGTGTATCTGATATTTCAATTGCGGTTCGGGTTGATGGTGCTGGGATCCTTTGTCGCACCCTTGGCCGCGCTTTTAATGATCACCTCAGTGGCCATTCCCGCTGGGGAGTTAACCGTGCAAGAACCCATGCTTAAGAGCGTGTGGTTGACGATCCATGTTGGGACCATCTTCATAGGCGACGGGGTCTTTGCTATCACATTTATGGCCGCAATCATGTATCTTATCCAGGAGAGGGGGATAAAGAAAAAGACCAGGGGTGCCTTTTACTCCAGGCTTCCTTCCCTGGAGACACTGGACGCCATCAATCATTATTCCCTTATCTGTGGATTCCCTTTTTTGACAATAGGTATAATCACCGGGGCCATATACGCCCAGTATGTTCTGGGCAGTTACTGGCGGTGGGATCCCAAAGAGGTATGGTCGCTTATCACCTGGCTTTCATATGCAGTCCTTTTGCATGAAAGACTTGCGGTCGGCTGGCGGGGCCGGAGAGCGGCCTTGATGTCCATTTTCTGTTTCTGTATCCTTCTTTTCACCTTTATCGGCGGCAGCTTGTGGTTAAGTGATTACCACAGCTTTGAAAATCTGGGGGGCTGGATCGGATGACGTTCAAGATTGTTAATATGGGTATGAATCACGAATCCGCCCCTGTCGAGCTAAGGGAGAGAATGGCCAGTGACCGGGAAAGTACTGCTCTGGCCCTTTCATATATGAGGGAGTCGGAATGGATCAGGGAAGGCCTGTTTTTATTTACATGCAACAGGGTGGAGGCTGTTTATACCACGGACAATCCTTCACAGGCAAAGGATTCGATGTTATCGATATTGTCCAGGATCGGAAATATCCCGGAAGAGGATTTTATCTCGAATATCTATATCTATGAAGATGCACAAGCGGTAAAACATATTTTTAAAGTGGCTGCCAGCATTGATTCCATGGTAGTGGGTGAACCACAGATCCTGGGCCAGATAAAAGATGCCTATTATAATGCTGCCGTCAATGAAAAGACATCCGGCGTGATTTTGAACCGGTTGATGCACAGAGCTTTTCATGTGGCAAAAAGGGTAAAGACAGAAACCGGTATATCAGAATCAGCGGTATCCATAAGTTCCACCGCGGTGGAACTTGCTAAAAAGATATTCTACGGCCTGGAGGGACGGAAGGTGCTTCTGATAGGGGCAGGGGATATGGCGGAACTTGCTGCCAGGCATCTCATGGGGAACGGCGTCAAAACTCTTATCGTAGCCAACAGAAGTTTTGAGAAGGCCGTCCAAGTTGCGGATATGTTTAAAGGAAAGGCCGTTTTTTTTGAAGAGATAGGTTCGTATCTTCTTGAGGTGGATATTGTTATAACTTCAACCGCTTCAATGGATTTCGTGGTAACCCGCGAGCTTGTTGGAAATTGCCTCAGGAAACGGAGGAACCGGCCGTTGTTTTTCATTGATATAGCCGTACCCAGGGATGTGGAACCAAGTGTTAATGATCTGGAAAATATATATGTGTATGATATTGATGATTTAAAAGAAATCGTTAAGGAAAATACCGAGCAGAGGAAAGAAGAGGCCCTAAAGGCCGAGCGTATTGTTCAGGAGGAAGTGATAAGGTTTGAAAAATGGCTGAAAAGCCTTGATGTGGTTCCCACCATTGTATCTCTAAAGAACAAGATAGAGTCTCTACGAAAGGCTGAAATGAAAAAGAGTATATCGTCGCTGGGGGATCTGACCCCTTCACAGATAAAGGGAATAGAGGCCCTTACCATATCCCTCTCCGACAAGATAATAAATGACCTCATCCGTGTCCTGAAAAGTAAGGCGGACAGAAGCTCTAAGGATGTTTACCTGGATACAACCAGAGAATTGTTTAATCTTGACCCGGATAATAATGAAGGAAAATGAAATGGATATTTCGGAAATCTTGAGTAGAATACGCGCTCATCCAGATTATTACAGGATGGGGATGATAGCAAGCCACCTGGGCATTGTAAGGGGGACGTCCCGAAATAACAGGAAAATTAGAGGAATTGAAGTTGTCCATGACCAAAAGGTAATCGATAATATTATAAATGATATTAAACAATTAACTGGAATAATTGAAGTACTAGTTGAAATCAATGATGGATATCTTCAGGTAGGAGATGAGATCGTTTTTGTGGCTGTTGGAGGTGATATTCGAGATAATGTCTTTCCAGCACTGACGAAGACAGTTGACAGGATCAAAAAGGAGGCTAGCCGGGTAACGGAGATATTTGAGGACTAGAATGATGGCTGAAGGAATGGATGCTCTCCGAACTTGGTAAATAAATGTCTTTTTAGGTTCATCCGGTTAATGAGTACGCTAGTTAATGATATCTAACTATTTTGCGCTATATGGGCTATGGGATTCTCTTTTAAGCGGCGAACTTGTTTATGTGCAATGACCCTGCATAAAACAAGACGAGGCGGGCGGGTACCCTTTTCCAGACTTGGCCGGACTCGGGAATTTTCTATTATTTCATAAGTATTCCGCCCGCCTGGGTGGCACCTTACGTAATTAGCATGCTGTTAATATTTTCGCCGCTTAAAAAAGAGCCCCATGGGCCATTAAGGTACTTATAATAAGGTTTAATCTTTTATTTCACGTAGTCATTGAGCGGATGAAACTCTTTCTATAATACAAAAAGTCTATTCATATTAAGGAGAAGATATATGGGAATGGTAGACATCGCGGATAAACCAGTTGTAAGTCGCTTGGCTGAGGCTTCAGGCAGGATCTTTCTTGACCCTAAAACCATTGAAGAGTTGAAGGCCGGCAGGATAAGAAAGGGTGATCCCTTGCAGGTGGCGGAGGTAGCTGCGCTCAATGCCGCCAAACAGACCCATATGCTTATCCCCCACTGCCATCAGATCTCTCTTGATATGGTGAATGCGCGATTTCAAGTTAATGATGATTCTGTTGACGTGAATTGCCAGGTCAGCGCATGGGCCAAAACCGGGGTTGAGATGGAAGCCCTAGTAGGGGTTTCAATGGCCCTGAATACCATATGGGATATGGTTAAATACCTGGAAAAAGACAAAAAAGGCCAATATCCCCATACACGCATCGCTGATATAAGGGTCCTGGTAAAAAAGAAGGGAGAATAGACCAAAATAGATTTACCATTCTATTTAATCAGATATCACATCTAATTCCAATATTATCCTGCCCGCACATCCTTTGATGCATCCCAGAACAGTATTTTATGCAGATATAGAGTTGATGCAGGTGCCTGAGTCCTGTTTCAGCAAAGAAGAATATCCAAAGACTCTAGAGTAACAAATCCTGAAAAGTCGAAATAGCAAGGTATTTCAGACCATAAGGCAAGTAGCGCCGTTAATTTGGAAAGTTTTTTAGGGCAGTTAACAGGGTTTGGCATCAATATTGTAGAAAGAAGGCAATGCCTAGGCAACGGTATCCCTTCAACCACATACTTGGTAAGGGAAAATGGTGCATAAATATGCTAACAATCTAAGAGGAGGTAAGAAATGAGAATGGTAAGAAAAGTGGTTACATTACTGATTGTGGTCCTTGCAGTAGCGGCATTCGTGCAGGTTGCGGCGGCCGGGGAACCTGTAAAGATCGACCTGAACAAGGCATCTGTACAAGAACTTATGCAGATCAAGGGAATAGGGCAGGCATATGCCCAAAGGATCGTGGAATATCGGGAGAACAATGGACAGTTTACTCAAATAGAAGACATAATGAAGGTCAAGGGCATAGCAAAGAAACTATTTGAATCAATCAAGGATATGATCGTTGTGGATACGGAGTAAAAATAGGCCGTTGTGCGTTCTGTCCCGGATGGTTTTAATATAATTCATTGTAAATAATTCCTCCGGGACAGGGTACTAAACTTGAAGGGTTTTTTCGAAAGTAGCCGAGAGAAATCCCATAGATCCATCAAATTTATATAAACTCAGCAGCCCTCTTCCATTTCATCCAGCAGATCCAGAAAGATCACAAGTAAAGAACCCAGCATTATTATTATGCCGGCAAGTGAAATACCCAGCCCGAATGAAAATGCCTGTCCCATGTATCCTAATGCTGCTGGAAATAGTCCGCCTCCGATAATGAAAGCGATAGGAGCAGCCCAGGAAGTAGCAAGGCTCCGGATATTGGGCTGAACAATGCGGGAAAGAGCCGCAAATCCAGCAGGAAAAAAACATACGGCCATGGCGGGTTGTATAAAGATAATAACCTTAAGCCATGTTCCCGACAGAACTCCGAGAAGTATTGTAAATACCCCTGCAGTTAATAGGAAAAGAAAGATCGTGCGTTTTTCATGAAGCCTGTCCGTTACCCACCCACTGAAAAACGTCATGAAGAGGGTTGATACCTGGGAGAGACCGACAATTGTATTAGCTAATTCAAAACCAAAATTATGTTCGGTTACCAGATAGAGAGGAATCATAGTGTATAGACCAACATGTCCGCTGATACCGAGCGCAAACAAAGCTATCATTATCCAGAAAGATTTCTTTGCGAGGACAAGCTTGACATTTGATGCGCTTGGAGGATCTCCAGGAAAATCACCAAACTTCCCGAATAGGATCAGGACCAGGCCGGTGCCTATAATAAATACTGCGAGGCATGCCAGAATCAATCTCCAGGACATCCATGGTAAAAGAAGGACTATAAGCAACGGTCCTAATATCAGACTAATGGGCGGGCCTGTTTGCTGGACTGCCATGGCCTTGCCCCAGTCGGGCCTGTTAACGGTTGCGGTAAGGACAGCCAGATTTGACGGAAGATTAAGACCCGCCGTAATGCCGAGAAATATCATTGCCAACCTAATTATCCATAGATCGGATAAAAAGACACATACCATAAGGATAGTTCCAGCTCCGAGAATGGAAACGACCAGTGAACCTTTATGATTTATCTTGGATGAAACAAAACCCGAGCAAAGTGAGCCGATTGCAACTCCCACTGAAACGAAAAGAAATATTGATCCTGCTTGGGAAGGGGTTATGAGGAGATCATCGGAAATAATAGGCATTAACGGCGCGAATATAAATCGGCTTATGAAAGAGAGGAAAAATATGAGGGTAAGAAAGATAATTGTTCCTAGCATGGAGCTGAAAGGCTCAGGGATTGGGCAAGTCTTATCAGTCATGGGAACTCCATTATTTGTTTACCGCAGAATGATGGAATATTACAGGATAACAAATGCGTATCGGATAGTAGGGCAAAAGTATATGTGGTATTATTTGCATAAAAATCATTTTCTGTAAATATTTTGTTTACATTCGAATTCCAAACAGTCTTTCATTACAGGTGAGAAATCTGTGGCCGCAGAAAAATGCCTTGTCCATTGAAAGAGCTTTTGATATTAAATGAGCCCTAGTCCATAGATCAGACCGGAACCTGCCAGGAGGCGGTGGTATTATGCAGATTGAGCGGATCCATTTTTGGGGGATAGACCTTATATGGCTTTTTTATGTCCTTGCAGGGCTAAGCGTGGTTTTTTTCATAATTGGTCTTTATCTTCACGCCTATATCTGGTTGGCGGGAATAAAGAGGGATAGGCTCAGGCTGTCGAAAGCCGGAGTCATTGATCTGTTAAAAGACAGTCTTTTGGGCGCAAGGATATTTAAGGGAGATATCTTTGCCGGGCTGATGCATATGTTTATTATGTGGGGTTTTATCGGCCTTTTCTTAGGTACTGTTTTTTCAACAACAGATTACTGGATTATCCATTTCCTGTCCGGAGATATCTACCTTGTCTATTCCTTTTGCCTGGAGATCCTCGGCCTTATGTTGATCACCGGGCTATTTATGGCCCTGATAAGGCGGTATATCCTGAAAACCTCCAGACTAAACAATACGTCTCAGGACCTCTGGATTTTGGTCCTGCTGCTGTTTTGCGTGCTGACGGGTTTTATGGTTGAAGGCACGCGATTGGCCGTCCAAAGGCCGGAGTGGGAGGCCTATTCCTTTACCGGTCTGTTTTTGTCTCTTATGGTGTCTTCCAGTGATCGAGCCATGGCACTCTATCCATTTATCTGGTGGCTGCACTCCTTGCTTTGCCTCTTTCTCATCGCGTATTTTCCATTCAGCAGATTATTTCATTCATTAGCCGGTCCTCTTAATATATATCTGTCATCTCAGCAGGGCCCGTTTATATCTGCGGTGGATATTCCATCGGATGGTCTGTTATTTTCCTTTAGGGACATGATCAGATTCTCTGCCTGCACCGACTGCGGAAGGTGTAATGAGGTCTGTCCCTGCACATCCGCTATGGAACCGTTTTCCCCTCGCGAATTTATCTCCCAGGCCAACGATTCCACCAAACTCAGGTTCAATCCTTTTTACAGGATAAGCTGGTTTCGGGAAAGGTTCTTAAAGACCATTTCAGGAGGAAGTGACATTCCTCCGGAGCATATTTGGCACTGTACCACGTGTGGGGCGTGTTTAGAGGTTTGTCCGGTCCATATAGATGCGTTTGAGCCCATAAGGCGTGTCAGGACGGCCGAGATCGAAGAAGGCAGCCGTGTGCCTCCCCTTCTGATCCGGTCTCTTGAAACCTTATATATGTATGATAATCCATGGGAGCGCTCTAAAAAGAAAAGAGATGAATGGCCAGGTGACCTGAATATTCCCGATCTAACCAAAGGAGCCAAATCCGAGATCTGCTATTTTGTCGGCTGCACCACCTCTTTTGATACCAGAGCCGGGAGTCTGGCCAGGGCCTTTGTGAAGATCATGAATTACGCGGGTGTAAATTTCGGCACACTGGGTCAAAAAGAGACATGTTGCGGGGATATTGCCAAAAGGGTGGGTGAAGACGGGCTTTTCGAGGAACAGATGGAAAAGGTATTGGATATCTTTTCAGAATATAAGATCACGGATATAGTCACTTCCTCTCCTCATTGTTTCAATATGTTTAGGAATGAATATCCAGGATATCAGGATCTTAAGAAAGCCGGAGAAAGGGTATCATACAGGGTAAGACACTACACCCAGGTATTAGCGGAATTATTGGACAGAGGTCTGATCAGGCCGAAAAGTTCTCTTGAGTACAAAGTCACGTATCATGATCCATGCTATCTCGGCAGGTATAACCATATTTATGAAGAACCCAGAAGGATAATCAAGTCTATCCCGGGGGTGAAATTTGTGGAGATGGCCCATTTCGGTCCGGATAGCCTGTGCTGCGGTGGCGGCGGTGGTAGGATGTGGGAGGAGCTTGAAGGAGAGAAAAAGCTCTCAGAGATTCGCATCAGGGAGGCAGCAGACACCGGCGCCGCTGTGGTGGTCACTGCCTGCCCTTACTGTTTGATTATGCTGGAAGATGCCCTGAAGTCCGCGGACCTCGAAGATAGGCTCAGGGTTATGGATTTGAACGAATTATTAGCAGAGGCACTGGGACTTAGTTTGGAAGGAGAACGAGGACAGGGGCCGGAAATTTGATAATGGATTAGGCAAGGGATTTTACATTGACGCCATAACTTAGGATGTTTATATTGTTAAAGATTCTCGTATCTCGATTCCTTATGTCGATAAAGCATCTTAACGCGCATCTCCACCTGTGATAGAGCACTGTGTTACCATCAAGATTTAATCTAAGAAAGGGGGTATACAAGCATGATTGGGATGAACTTTGTCAGTTTTCTTATTTTACTGATAATCAGTATTGTCGTTTCATGGGTCTTACATTATTTGTGCAAATATTATATCAGGCCTGGATTTAACTCGTTCCTTTCTAAGGTGATCTTAGGATGGATCGGTGCATGGCTGGGATCTCCGGTTTTTGGTTATTGGTTCGGTAGTTTGAGTTATAAAGACGTGTATATTATCCCTGCGATTCTTGGATCATTTGCCTTTTTAGTAATACTGATAGATTTTGTAAAATCCATAAGAGGTGGTGAAAAAGAAAAACCACCTGCACCCCAGCTATAAATAGAATCATAGATTGATGTAACACTGTACTCTATTCTTGGCGAGGATCGTAAAGTAACTCGCTGGCAGTCTTGCAGCGGGTTATTTTTTGTATGTTCCCATCCTTTTCATGGCATTTAATTCCGTAACATCGCAAATCATCCGTGCGGTGAATTGGCTGGTTACCTTTGACTCGGAATCTTCTCCCTCCTGAAGAATGCCAGAAGTATGTATATCAATGCTGCTACGACTTTACTAATCCTGCTTTTGTTAATATCTCTTTAACTGATTTGCATGCCGGCGAATCCTCCGGAAGGTCTAGGAGTGAGTGCCCTGAAAGGTTATATTGTGCTAAGTCAGGATCATATTCAATATTACCAAGATAGGTTTCACCCGAGGCTTCCAGCTTTTTTTGGGCAATTTCACTGAACTTATAATTTCCAACTAAATAAAAATGCTCGTACTTTATGCCTATGGAACTGGTAATATCTTTAATCCTTTCTATATGTTTAAGTGACTTTGAAGATGGGTCTAGTATGACAAACAGGTCATCTATATCTGAGACTATTTCTCTATTCAGGTGTTCTAGGCCTGCGGGGGAGTCAATCATCACATAGTTGTACGAGTCTATTATCTTGGGAATAGCGCCGGAGATAATTGCATCTGGTGCACAGTAACAGCCTTCAGTCAATTTGGTGCCCAGGACAAAAAGGTCGAAACTATCACCTTCATATAAAGATTCACTATTGAGTAAAAACTCTATCCTATCCTGAACAGACATTGTTCCGCCGGTTCCATCTTTTCTCCCAGCAATAGTATCAAAAAGACTCTCTGAAACGGTTTTAATGCCTTCATTTTTCAAATTGATACCCAGCATTTCGGGTAGACTCTGGTCCGGATCAAGATCAATAAGGAATATAGGTGGAGGCAGGAATCGACTGGCTAATGACGTGAATGTCGTTTTTCCTGTTCCGCCTCTACCGGTAGCAACAAGTTTTTTCCCCATTCTTTCTCCACAGCATATTGATTAAATCATAAAAACTTTGCAAAGTACTTTTGACTAAAATGGACATCTTTATAAGAGATATATAATTATAGTGTAGATATATCAGTCTTTTTCAATAATTTCTTAATTGATAAAGAAGCTGGCGAGTCTTCCGGTAAATTCAGAAGAGACTGGGCCGAAAGATTGTATTTTTCCACATCAGAGTCAAATTCGATTTTACCTAAAAAGGTCTCACCGCTGTCTTCAAAATATGTTTGGTTTTCTTCATTAAATCCATGATTTGCTACCAGATAAAAATTCTTATAGGTAATCTTTAATTCACCGGTAATATCCTTTATTCTGCCAATATGCTGCAGTGACTTGGAAGATGGATCCAATATAACGAAAAAGTCATCAACCTCCGATACTACCTTTCTGTTTAAGTGTTCCAGCCCTGCTGGTGAATCGATTACCACATTGCAATATCCCTTAAGCATTTTAGGGACAGCATTTTTAAGTAGATCGTCAGGAGTGCAATAACATCCCTTGGTCAACTTAGTACCAAGGACAATCAGGTCTATCCCGTTATCCGCTTTATAGAGACACTCATTTTCGATTGTAGAGGCCATATTCTCAAGTTCAAAGGAAAGGGCTTGCCCACCAGTCTTGGATTCTTCGAGAATAGCGTAAAGCTTATCGGATACGGTGCTTATGCCATGTTCATTTAGATCAAACCCCAGCATGTCTGCCAGACTTTCATCTGGATCAAGATCAATAAGTAATATAGGAGGCCTCAAATACTTAGCTGCCAAAGCCACGAAAGTGGATTTTCCGGTTCCGCCCCTGCCTGTAGAAACTATTATTTCAGCCATTTTCCCTTCATTCTCAAGCCGTTTTGTTTTTATCCAAATACCTTTACCTGTAAAGCTTAGTGCAAAGCCTTCCAAAAACCATTGTTTTAAGGTTCATCCGGTTAAATCAAAGTAGATCGCTTTCCCATATTTGTCAACATTACCCTAAGATTATATCAAACACGCGTGTCGAAGATTTGGTTTGCGGTAATGGACACAAACGGTATAGCGGTAGGGCAACTGGATGTTAGTGACTGCATTAGTGGAGGATGTCATCCCTATTTGGATGATGCAAAGGCATGGAACAATGAACAGGGAGCAAAATCACCCTTTAGATTTTTTATTGTCGTGTTTATTTTATGTTGTTATCTTGGGTAGAGGCTTTTCCCTGCGTGCTATGATACCAGGCGATGCCGATACAGTAAGTCAATCCGCCGTACAGCAGCGCGACACCGATGATTCCCATGATTACTGCGGATATTCTCATACATGCCTCCTGTCTCGTTATGATTGCAAATTGAAAGATTATAACAGACCAAGATCCGCGTCATTTTTTGTTTTAACAGCGGTCAACAGACCCGCGCCGATAGTGATAAGGCCAATTGTACCCATGCCGATCACCAGAATCGCTGATATTGGATAGCCCTCATAGGGGGTTTTTATCTCCTTAATAAAGGACAGCACCATCGTTACCCCCAGAATAAGGGGGGTGAAGAATTTTATAAGGAAAGAAAAGGTGGCGCCGATTTTGATCTCGGCGGTACGATTGACTTCTCTGGCAAAGTTTTTTGCGCCCAGAATCCATCCTACCGCCAGACATTCGATAATCGCTACCAAGGTAATGACATAGGCCATCAGAAAGTGGTCGATAATGTCCAGCCAGTACAGGCCGGCGCTGGTCGCCAGGGGGAACCCGGCTATGAAGCTGAAGATGGCCGTAATGGTGGTAGCGGTTGTCCTGGAAAAAGCAAATTTGTCCGAAAGCGCCGCGCCGACGGTCTCCAGCAGGCTGAAGGCCGAATCAATGCCTAACAGCAGCAGCACCACGAAAAACAGATAACCGAAAAAATTGACCCAGACAGGCAGCTTGGCCAACGCCGCCGGATAGACAATAAAAGCCAGCCCCGGCCCGGACTCCGTGACGCTTTCCATGGGCACATTGGTGGCAACGGCAAAGTATCCCAGCACACTGAACACGGCCAGGCCTGCCAGAAAACTGAAACAACAGTTGGCAAATGAGGTGATGGCGGCAGAGTTGGGCAGTTCCGTATCTTTTGGCATAAACGAAGAATAGGCGATCATGGTTCCGAAACCCAGAGAGAGGGAAAAGAAGATCTGACCGTAAGCGGCCAGCCACACATCGGCATCATGGAGTCTCTCCCAGTTAGGGGCAAGATAATAGTCAAGACCGACAGCGGAACCATCCAGAGTCACGCCCCGCACCAAAAGGATTAATACCAGTATGGCCGGAAACGGCACGGTGAACAGTAAAACTTTGCCGATATTCAATAATCCGCTTTTGATGATAAACCAGATGACCACCCAGGTTGTTAAGAGCCCCAACAAAAGATGCCAGTGAAGCTTTTCAAATTGCCAAGGTCCATCGGAGAGATGGAGGATACCTTTAAAAAAATGCTGTTTGCTGGCCACAAGATCACTGCCCCACTGAGAGATATCGGAAATATCAAACAGGAAATTCCAGGCCCAGCCCAGAACCATGCAGTAATAGATATTAATGCACAGGGCACTTAATATGGCGAACCAGCCGATAAATCGGAGGGGTTTACGTATTCTTCCCAGAGCGATAAAGGCTGAACCCTGTGTCCGTATGCCCAGGCCGTATTCGATAATCATCAGCGGAAT
>Ga0315546_1000844_pt1 | contig 20693 bp, 23 predicted proteins | sample SalMarSW160170MG_FD_203833 | JGI IMG/M metagenome (GOLD analysis project Ga0315546, IMG submission 203833) | Salt marsh sediment microbial communities from the Plum Island Ecosystem LTER, Massachusetts, United States - Salt Marsh Sediment SW1601-170 ...
CCAATCCTGAAATTATAGACAATATTATTGATGAAGGCAATAATAAGGCACGCAAAATTGCCAAAAAGACGATGGAAGAGGTGAGAGAGGTTGTTAAAATTTAATCATGACCTTTACAACAAAACTTGAGTTATTTGAGGGTCCGCTTGATTTATTACTGCACCTGATAAAAATAAATGAGGTAGAAATCTCAGATATACCCATAGCCACTATCACTGATCAATATCTTGAATATCTCGACCTTATGAGGGCCTTAGACATTAATGTTGCCGGTGATTTTTTGGTTATGGCATCTACCCTGATGCACATCAAATCCAAAATGCTCCTTCCGAAGCAAGAAGATGATTTAGTGGAAATAGAAGACCCTCGGGAGGAAATTGTACGTTCACTCACTGAATATATGCAGATTAAAGATGCAGCTAATGAATTGGCATCCAGGGATATTCTCTATAGAGATGTTTTCAAAAGAGGCATTGAAATAAAAAGAGGGGAAGAAGATATTGCTACAACAAATGTTACCCTTTATGATTTGATGGATGCCTTTAAAAAGGTTATAAGAAAAAAACATCCTGGTATAGTTCTTAGATTCAGCGCTGAGTCATGGTCTATTAAGAAAAGGATGATTGAAATAATAAGGATATTAAAGGAGAAAGAAAATCTTTTGCTTGGTGACCTATTCTCTACGATGGAATCTGTTTCAGAAATGATTGCAACCTTTTTGGCATTGCTTGAACTCATAAGGACTGGCTTTGTAAATGTTTTTCAGGGCAAAGAAAGCAGCGATATTATGCTTGAAACAGTCAATGAAAAAACTTAGGAAAGACGAAAGGAAAGCAAGCAGCAGGCAATATGCAGCTAAAAGGTTTATGGTACGCATATATTTACATATCGCATATTATTTGCGGCCTATGAGAGATGGTATATTGCAAATCTTTTATTTTAAGCACTTTAGCTCACTTTATGTACTTTAGACACTTCGTATGGATAATCACCTAAAATTAATAGTAGAAGCTCTTCTTTTTGCATCTGGTGAACCTCTAAGTCCTCGCCAAATCCGAGATCTGCTTCCAGGAAAAGAGCTTAAAGATGTAAAGAAGGTGCTCAAAGATCTTAAAGACGAATACGAAACAATGAAAAGGAGCTTCTTTATCAAGGAGGTTGCTGAAGGCTACCAGTTTCGCTCTCTCCCTAAGTTTAGGCCGTACATTGCTAATATGCTTATGTCAACCCAATCCAGATTGAGTAAGGCAGCTATGGAGACATTGACTATTATTGCATATAAACAACCCATTATACGTCAAGAAATTGAAAGGCTACGGGGTGTAGAGGTAGGCGGTATATTAAAGATGTTACTTAAAAAAGGATTGATTAGGATTGTGGGCCGAAAATCCTTGCCTGGTAGGCCAATTATCTATGGTACAACAAAAAAATTTCTTGAGGTCTTTGATTTAAAAGATATCTCCTCCCTTCCAACTCTAAAGGAGATAGAAGAGCTCGGTGATGGAGAAGAAGAATGATACAAAAAAGAAGCGTTTAAACAAGATTATTGCTATATCTGGTATTACCTCCAGAAGACGGGCCGATGAACTTATATCTTCAGGTCTTGTAGCGGTGAATGGGCAGGTTGAGAGAAGGGTTGGCTCAAAGGCAGTATGGGGAGTAGATTCAATAAGTGTTGATGGTCACCCTATTCCTGATCCTCCGAAAAAAATCTATTTACTTTTAAATAAACCATTTGGCTATGTGAGTACCCTGCACGACCCGGAAGGAAGGCCTATAATCCGAGATCTGGTTAAAGATGTTAAGGAGAGAGTTTATCCTATTGGACGTCTCGATTTTGATTCCTCCGGCCTCTTAATTCTTACAAATGATGGTGAACTTGCCTTTAGGCTCATGCACCCAAAATTCCATATCCCAAGGACGTATAAGGTAATCGTTGAGGGTTTTGTATCAGATAAGTCAGTTGAGAGATTAAAAAAGGGTGTTATTCTTGATGATGGGCCAACTAATCCAGCTCGTGTGAGGATAATAGAGACACAACAGGGTAGAAGTGTAGTAAGGATTACGATCTTTGAAGGTAGATCCAGAGAAATAAGAAGGATGTGTGAAGCTGTGGGGCATAAAACTCTAAAGCTTACCCGGATAGGGTATGGTAATCTTAACTTAGGCGACCTAAAGATTGGAAAATACCGGCACCTTAAAAATGTGGAGGTAAAGGCCTTACGCAGATCAGTTGGGCTTGATTAATTTTATTTGCAAATACTTTTTTACTATAGTATCTGATTATATATAGGTATATATTCGGGCGGTTAACTCAGCGGGAGAGTGCCATCCTCACACGGTGGAAGTCATGGGTTCAAACCCCATACCGCCCACCATGTAAAACCAACGTGCTACCGGCTTTATCGGTAACCCCTGTTTTATTGCTTCAATCTCCCATCACTTTATACTTCGTACTGCTTTTATATAGAAATACATTGATTGAGATTGACACCAAACGGCTTCTATATTTTCCATTGAAGTTTCATCAATTTTGCCTGTAGTAAAATTTACAATATTACGGAAACTACATTCTTCCCCATAATGAATTCCTCCCAAAAGGTCTGCACTCAAACATATTGACTGTGTATTCTTGAAAAGGCGACCTATATACTGACCTCTTTTTTTCTTGTTCAGTAGCACGCATAACCCCTCAAGGGTGGGAATGCGCCAGCCATCGTATCCTAAAAATTTCTCTTTAATTATAGATGTGAATATTGGGAAGTGAAGCCTGAGAGTCAATGTTTATCGAAGGATCTTACGTAGCTGTTATCAATTGCCCGCAGGCAGCAGAGATATCAGCCCCCTTGCTTTTTCTGATTGTAACAGTATAGTTTTTTCTTATTAGCTCATCCTGAAAGGCGAGAATTCTTTTTTCATCAGGTTCCTCAAAGGGGCTCCCATCATATCGATTGAATGGAATCAGGTTTATCTTTGCCCTGATATTTTTAAGGAGTCTCGCCAGATTAGTAGCATCACTAAGCCTATCATTAATATCCCTTATAAGGATGTATTCAAATGTGATTCTCCTGCCCTTGTGTAAAGGGAAATGCTTAAGTGTTTCCATTAATCTCGTTAAAGGGTATTTTTTATTAATTGGCATAAGCATGTTCCTGGTTTTATCATCACCAGCATTCAAGGAAACAGCCAAATTGATTGGAAAATCTTTGCCAAGCCTTTCGATTTCTGGTACAAGACCACATGTAGAAAGAGTCACTCGGCGGCGGGAAAAATTAAGGGCATCTGGAGAGATTATATTCCCGCCCGAAGAAGCCCCGAACTTTGCCTTGGCTGTGGAATATGTGAGGAACGTTGTCAGGTGCATGCATGCACCGTAGATGAGGTTTCAACAATTGATCTGACCAAATGCTTGTGGTATTTGTGTTACCGGGTGTCCTAATGAAGCAATAAAGCTTGAGTTAAGGCCTGACGCTGAGATAATTCATCCCCCAGACAATTACAAGGTATGGGAGCAACAGCGGCTAAACAACCGAGGGCTAATGAAATAAAAAGACCGAAATACATCATTTAATACAAAAGGGGGCGCATAAAAAATGACACAAATTAAGGATGACCTGACAATCGAGCAACTTAAAGAAGTTATGGATTTTATAAAGAACGGCGACACTACCCATGAAGATATTGTTGATACTGTTCATACACTTTTAAAAAGACCTGAGAATGTCTTCTTTAGAAATATTGGTCACGGTAGAGGAATGTGGGTAGCAAGAAACAACACCATTATATGTTCAAGAACCCCGGAACTGACTTCGTGGTATTTAGGGGGGTGTAGATGGAAGGAGTACAATAACGAGAGAGAAGCGGAAGCCGATGTGAGAAACCTTGCCAAAGGCATGAGCTACAAATGGGCGATTCTTAATTTAATGTTTGCAATGATGGCACTGGAAGGAAAAGCAACAATCGAAGAGGTGAGGGCATCCAGGATCGGTGGAGGAAAGTCTGTAATCTATGAACCACATTACAATACACAGGATTTCTCGAGAGCTGATCAGCCATTGTCTGATAAGGAGAAACGGGTACTAAAAAATAAAGTTGTGCCTGTTCTTCAAGGCCTTGTTCAATATATATTTGCACCGGATATGGGCACACGTTGTGCACATGTTGATTTTGTGGGACAATATGCACCATATAATGTTGCATGTTTTTGTTTAGAGAACGGCGGCTCTGGTGATCCTTCTTTAATTACTTCCCGAGGAGTGTATGAGTCTATGTTAGAGTCTGTTATGTATCACCTCAACCAGAAGGGCCTTAATAACGTAACTATTGCCCTCCAAGGCCTTGGAAAGGTCGGCTCACATCTTCTAGACTACATTGTTCAGGACTATCCTGAAGTAGAACTTATTATCGCTGATATAGATAGTGTGAAAGTGGAGGAAAAGCTGAAATCATTACAAGAGAAAGATATTACCGTGAGACACGTTGAACCCAATGAGATCTATAATCAAACATTTAATATCTTCAGCCCAAATGCCATGGGTCAGATTGTTAATCCCTCAACTGTAAGAAGGATGATGAGGGCAAATCGAGATAAGAAATTGATAATTGTTGGAGCTGCAAATAACCAAATAGATGAAAGACATAGTGGAAGCAGAAAAGAGGTCGAAGTATTATTGAAGCGATTTAACATACTCTATGCGCCTGACTTTGTAGTAAATCTTGGAGGAATACTTAATTTAATCTATGAGTTTGAAACTGTGAAAGAGGTGTTTGGCGGGAAATATAACGAGGAGAGGCCCTTGGAGGTGATCCATGGTATAAGGCCAATATTACGCCAGATTTACGATCGCAGCAAAACAATGCGCTTATCTACTCAGGCCGTGGCAGATCGGCTGGCTGAAGAGCACATTACACGATGGGCTTTATTTAATGGCCTTGCACATGATGATCTTATAGACAGAAGCTATTTAGTTGATTTATTGCCAACGAGTTCCAAAAACATCATAAGCATCTCTTGATTGTGATTGTATAGGGGGATTCATTCCTTCCTCTTTGCGAGATAAGTTCTGTGAATCCTGCTCATTAGCGAGACCCGCATGAGGGTTGAAGATCCCGGTTTATCGGGGGTGGTGTGGGGGCTGAGGAAGAAAAACCCCGGCTATCCGATTCAGTGATTACGAATCGCTGCCATCGTCTTTGTTGCTGATTCTGGCTGGACCCATATCACTGCCGAACTTTTCCTCCGATTGTCTTAATGTCTCTTCCAGAACAGGGAGTCTCTGCTTGTCTTTGGGATCTTTGGAGGTTCTTTTGAGTTCAACCAGCACCTTAAGGTCGAGAACATGAATCGTATGACCTCTAAACTCAATTTCCACTGTGTGTTCAAGGAGATCTTCGTAGGCTTTTCCCTGCTCAATAACAGCCAAAACGTCAAGAGATCCTAATCGGGTCGTAAAAAGAGCATGACCCATCCCCAAAAAATCCTTCTCCTTTGGCTCTATTACCTTGTCGTCTAGTCGACGATGGAATGCGCTAATCGATTTGAGAAATGCAAGCAGTTTAGTAATATTCTCGGAAGATCGGCTATGTACGATATCCACATCCATTGTTGTGACTGGAGCGCCCTGCACTACGGCTGCAAGGCCACCGACAAGAATAAACTTGACGTCTGATTCTATGAGCCCTTCAAGTAGTGCGCTTAGGTCTGTACCTGTTGATTTTTTGCTGCTGGTAGGCATCTCTCAACTCCAAAATAGCACGTGCTGCGTTATCATTGGCTTGTAGGCGTTCCTCTGGCGACATCTTAAGGAACATTGCGACCAAACCTTTATCAACGCTTAATGAGTCTTTTTTTTCTGTTTCCTTAATCATCTGATTCCTGTTTGGCAGTAAATTGATTAATTTCAGCCGAACGCCTACTTCACAGGCGCGAGTTTATGAGCGTACTAAAGGAAGCAGTTGTTCTGCCTCAGAGAGCAAGTTGGATGATAATAGTTCGCTCTATCTCCTCCATTTCATTTTTAGAAACTGTTTCAGCTTTATTGATTAGCCTCTTTTTACTCACAGTAGTCAGCTGATCAGCCATGGCCTTAGCCTTTTTCCCCCTAAGGGTAACATATGTTTCACTTGGATAGAGTTTACCGACACTACTTGTCAGGGGTACTACTTGAATCCTGTTAAGGAACTGATTAGCGGCATTATTGCTTACAATGACGGCTGGCCTCTTTTTGCGGATTTCACCTCCGACGGAAGGGTCAAAATTGATCCACCACACTTCACCTCGCTTCATCATTCACATCTCCAAATGTAGCTTCAGCCCATTCAAGGGCTTCAGATTCACGGACTTCATCAGCCGCCATCTCTTTATATGCAGCATAAAGTTCTTTTTTTATCACGTGAGGTCTGACCAAGTCTTCAATAAAGCGACTGATTTTTCGTGGCCCAATCACTTCCCGCAGACCCTCATAAACCTCTTCATCTATAGTAATAGTAAGTTTTTTTTGCATGACCAATACCTCCTTTAATAATATACGTATTTTACACGTATAACGATATTGGAGTCAAGGGAATGTTTTCGGTTTCACATCAAGGCAGAACGGACAAACTCAGCGGCTGCGAAGTTTTCCAACTGAACTTTCACAAAGCTACTTTGCTTTCCTTTAACCACAAAACTAAAATTTGGCTGCACGCTTTCGCAGCCCGCTGGAGTGATTTGTTAGGCGACGTATCCCGTCCCACATCCTGGCCACAAAATCATTTGAGCTCATTCCTCTTTTCTTTAAGGGTTGCGACAAATTCTGTCCCCAAAACTTTTTCAAGATGTGATATAAATGTTTCATTTGGAAATGAGCCATCAAGAATAGACATTAATGCGACAATTGCCTCTATTTTATGTTTAGGTGTTAATAATTCAGAATTATCTATTTTTAAACACAGGGCATCTATATCCTCGTCAGTGATTTTATCTCGGATTGGCTCAAAAATGACACCCTGTTCTGTATATTTTTTTAGTAAGTTTAATATATAATTTTCCTCGACCAATCCTTTGTATTTTTCTATATATTTTTGTTCAATGAGTACTTCGTTCTCTTCTTGTTTAAACTTATTTCTCCATAGTTTTAATAGCTTATCCCAAACTCTAACTAGACTTTTAGAACTTTCATCTCCCATTTCGGCAGCATATTCGGCATTTTTCTTCATATTTTCTAAAAAAGAGATAAATTCTTCATTTGTAACAGGAGTTGTAGCACCTGTATGAACAATTTTTGCGTATCCTTCGGCCATTCTTGAATCATTCGATGGAAAATAACCCAATATTTTTTCTCCGCAACGATTGAGAATAAAATCAATATCATTTTTATCTCCACCAAGCTCTTTTACAATTTTTTTAATCTCTTTTCTTACACCTTCTATACCCGTGTATTTCATTTTTTCAATTATCATATAATAGCCTGTATCAACTTTTGAGTTTTTCGGACGAAGAATAAGTTTCCAGTCCTTACATGGGGGGAAGTTATTAATATAAGATTGCAGGCTTTTTAAGTTATCTTCATTTTCGCCAAGCATTAATACTTTTTTTGAAACAATACTATCTTTCAAACAAAGTCGGTATTTAACGTTTTTTGGAGGGCCTTTGTATTCTTCGGCAATATAAAATGTTTCAAATCTGACGCCAATATTTTCAAGTTTTTCATTGAAGGTCTTAAATGTTTTGAAATTGTTTAGGAAGTCAAGAGCCATAATTATTTATCCTATCAAAACTTCTGCGGGATATGTCGCATAACGGCACGCTTCAGCGGAGCGGCATTGCCGCGTTGGTCTGAAAGCGATTGTTAGATTGCAATCCTAGAATATTGCTTTTATAGCTAGCCATGTACCGTACAAACCTCCCGGTATTGTTAACCAAACGATAAATCTCCCAAATGACCTAAATATAATCTGCATATATGAGTCAGCTTGGACTATTAGTTTTGAGCCATCCTCCGATATTAATGGCCCCTTTATTAGTTTCTTTGCATGTTCTTCTGGTATCTCCCACCCACCTTGCATTACAAAATTGAAGGGCACACCTTTTGGCTTTTTTATATTGTCATGATCTATTGGAAATTCGATAGGCATAAGTTGTGCAATTCTTTCAGGATCATGAAAATGGTCATAAACATAAATATATAGTTGCCTAACTGTAAATCTTTTTAATGTTAACCAGTGCCATAAACGTATATACCAAGGTCGGTGTCTCAACCTAATTTCACGATTTTTCGTATCAATTACCCAATTTATCGCCATATTGGCGATGATTTTATTACGTTGCTGTTCCTTGTAGGATAATTCTATCATTGAAATGCAATCTAACGCCGCGTTTCAGCTGGCGGAGATGAAGAACAAGGCACGAATTAAATGGAACTTAAACATCGAAAAACCACGGTTGGGGAAAGCCGCATTACCCAGCCGCTCAGCGTGCAAACGCATTGTTAGCCAATCATGGCTTTTGCTCTTTTAAAAGGAATTTCATGTCTTCTTCGGCTGTCTCTCTAATGGCACCTATTAGATCGAAGTGACGAACCAAACGGCGCCAACTTGCAAGGTCAATGTATCTTTTTGTAAGATTTTTATCCGCTGCCATTTTTTCCACGCAATTGATTAATTTAGCTCGCAGCTCTTCGTTGGTTGCTCGATCAGGCAGTGCGATGGTTTGTCGCGAGTGACAGAAGTAGTGCTTGTTTTTTAGTCTTTTCGAAATCCGTTTGGTTGGCAGGAAAAGAGAGATCTGAAACTCATGATCACGAACACAGATGCGCACATCAATCCAGCCAATGATGTCGTTTAATCCCCACCAAAGTGGTGCTTTCCTTTCCCAAGTTTGCCGAACAAAATCGGATTGTTCAAATTCAGCAAATGAATGATATATTGGCTTGGATGACCACCAATACCATTCAATAAGTTTCTTAGTGTCCACGACTGCATCATCGTAGTATTGCCTGCGGGATCGAAGCAGAATTGGTATCAGCCAAAGACAGAGTGGTTCATAACCATCAGGTTCAATCTCTCCGCGAGCTACCTTCTGAAACCATCCTTTGCCTTGATTGTCTTCAGGGCTTTTCATTTATATTTTGCTTTTCATTCTGGCTAACTTTGCAAATCAGCCGCGCTGATTTTTGCGCGGCTGAATTTGCCTTGTTAGATGAAACATCTATCCATCAACATTGTATTCCCAAGGTTCAATTTGATCATAAGATCCATTCCAAAATAAATTAGACTGGGCAATGTTTTTATATTCTTTCCCATCAAGATCCTTCCAGTCTATTTGAAGCAAAATAGGAATTTTCCTTCTGTGGATCTTGTAAATTATTTCTAAATCAGATCCAATCCTTTTGCCTTCTTTGCTCATCTCTTGTATTTTTCTAATAAAACCTTTCCAAAAATCTAAGTTTTTAGGAGGAGCTATTGCAGAGGCTACCCCTTCCTTATCTCTTACACTCATGCTGAGATTTCCAAAAAGATATTTATCACTTTTTGTTTTTTCACCGGGTATTAATGAATCGTATGTAAAAAATAAATTTTTATCCCAGAATAATTTGATATCACGCGATAGTTCATTTCCGACGTTTTGTATACTTAACTTTAAACAGGTCATGCGAAGATTTTGGCAAAGTTGATATTGCTCAAAACTACTCAATAATTTTATCATTTCTGTTATCTTGCCTGCTCCTACTGTATCATCCTTAAAGTACTGCGGTAGCATTGCGATGAATTCAACTATCGTTGGCGCTCGAAACTCAATGTCCAGTTCATCTGTAAACCGTACATAAGGCTTCCCTTTTTGAATGGCAGATATTGAATGCCCCTCTATCTCTTTAATTGCTTCATCTTCTGCGTTCTTTTTCCATTGATTTAAGATTATTATAGAATAGCGTTGAGGGTCATTGTCTACAAGTTTGGCACATTTTTGACAAAGCCAAATACCATTTGAGGTCGATTTTCTTACATCAGAGGTTAATGCGCCATTAAAACGAGGGCCATTCGGTGACGCAGCAGTTATATGCGCAGCTACCCCTACATTTACCGTCTTTGTTTGGTCTTCTTGTGGCCCACATGTAAATTGGCGACAATTAGGGTTGGAGCAACGATATCCAACACGTTTCGCTATAAGTTCTTTTGTATTTGGTGAGAAATCATTACGCATGGGAAATCATATTAATTTGATTTTAACGCTGAGTTCACCGGCGCGCTTTAGCGTGTCCGGTGGAACGACGCGTTATGTGGATGCTAGGCCCAATTCAAAGATGGAGCTTGATCTTAAGGGTCTTATATATATTTGCGAAGTTCTTCTATATTTAATGGCCCATAGATAGAGTCCCATGATCTCTTGGAAGCCTGAAAGGCTTGCCATTCTTTATCACGTTTCCTCTTTACTTGAGGATCTTTGTCGTTTGGTATACGCCCATATTCGTCTTGTGCCCACACAGGTCCTTTATCGCCACCCATGTATATGCCAGTTGAGAAAGATACTTTTCTTGGATCAGGCATTAGAAAATGCTTGGAGCCTAACTTATTCCACCATACAGTCTTTGCCATATGCTTTTCTGGATAAAGCCATTCTTTTTCTGGTGATGCAATATATCGCTTAGATCGCCTTTTAATAATGTAGTTTATTGCTAAAACATCTTTTTCTTCTATCTCTCTACCCGTTTGAACTTTTCTTATATCGAAGATCGTTTGGGCAAAATATCGCGGATTCTCTCTAAGTTTAAGTCCGTTAATTTTGGGATTTCTTACGTAACCAAGATTGGTTATTATTAAGCAATGATTAAGGTCAAGAGGAAATATCGTATGTGTACCTAGTCGCTCGATTCCTGCATCTAGTGGGTAACGGCAATACTTGGAACCAGGAAATAGTTTTTTGTTGAACGTATTGACGGGGTGATCACTTATAATAAACTTAGTCGGAGATTGCGGGCATTTTACTACCTCCCAAACACCCTCAGTCCATATCGTCACATGCATTTGCCATAGTGATCTCATTATTGCTAATACTTCTTGGGCATCTCCTTTTCCGGACAAATACCTTATGAAGTCAAGACCTTTGGCCGTTCGCAGTTTTTGTGCATCCATAAACCGCATGAGATCCTGAAAGGCTGGTCCGGATTTATCGTTAATTTCATAGTTAGAGAAGAACTCTACAGCTTTAGCTCCACGATCATCTATAGTCCCAAAAAACCTTTTTTCGACAACATCTGTGGGGTATCCCCTGAAAAATAGAGTATAGAGATGCTCCTGTTTAAAACATTCTTTGGTACCAAGACGACGTATAGCTTGCCGGAAATAATAACCACCATCTTTTCTTTTCACTCTGTCCGGATTCAGATCCAAGTAGTAGACTTTGCTTTCTTTTGCGCCCTCAAAGTGAAATCGTTTCTGATACCATTGTGGAACGTAGTGATTTTGCGACGTAAAACTCACATTTAATATCTCTGGATCATTTCACATAACGCCAACATAACCGGCGCGAGATACGAGCGTCCGGCACCGCAGGCGCGCAGTTGATGTTTTTGTTAGGAGTTTTCGACACGAGTGAACATCTCCATCAATTTTTCTTCAAGTTCATACGTATAGTTTGTTAGCCCAACCAGCCGATCATCCCAAACTTCTAAAGCGAGCAGCAAGATATCTCGGGCATCTTTTTTGGAAAACCTTTCGATAGGTGTAGTAAACTTACCATCCACTACATCAGTATATAGGGATGCTTCCCTCATTTCGATAAGTTCACCAGTTTCTGCCATATTCAGTAACTCACGAACTCGCTCTTCTCCAATGGCGTTCGGAAGCCTTGTTCCAATTGCTATTACTTCTTGCAATGCAATTGAATGTTTGGCCTTGTGATTGAATAAGTGATCTTCTCTGCTTTTCTTTGCTGGTTCTGTTGCGTCCTCACGTCGAAAAACAGCGATTTCTAACTTGGCAATTTCTTCAATTGCTGTTATAGCAATGAAAATGGTTGTTGGAAATGCTCCAGACATGAAAAGTTGAAATGCACTATTAAGCAGCTCGCTCACATGATCACAGCCTCGATTAAACTCGGCTAAATAATCTTCCTTACTAAAGAAGACTCTGCCTTTCGAGGTCGCTTCGATTGCTAATGAAATCTTTCGCTTTGCAGCCTCGTCATCGATTTCCATGTATGTTGCTACTCCTAACCATTGATTAACAAGCAAATTTCCCCTGATAGGATAATATTCAGTATCTATTCAGGCAAATTCACCTTACCGTATTACCATTAAATAAATAGTATCAGTGGGAGTATTGGATGTCAATATCCAGGAAAGTTAAGAAACTGCTTGATGAAGTACGTAAGAGAGGGCACATACTATATCCTTGAACTAACGCTCGGGAGGTCCACATCAACTTATTTTTTAAAAGATTAAATGGTTAAAACACTCAGGGCTTGGAGATGGCATCTCAATAGCCCGCGCCGTGTTCAGTGAGGTGTTATATTGAATCTGTATGCTTCTTTTCGCTGCCCTATTCTTAAAATGAGAGCCGTGTTCCCTATGATCGAAAAAATTACCCTGAAATCCCCGACCCTAAATTTTCTCAAACCTGAAAATTTACCTGTTAATAATGGTAAAGCTTCAGCTTTTTGGGGGAGTTCATCTTCAATTTTTTTCAAAATTCTATCGGCCTGTTCCTTATCAATTTTCTTGAGATCACGGGAAACGGATTTTTTGAATGCGATTTTATATTTCAAGTTCTTTCCTCATGTCCTCAATAGAAATTACCGGATCAGTTATATCATGCAAACGATCATAAGCAACCTGAAAGTCAGCGATTTCAGATAAGTAGGATTCCAGCGCTTTTTGGACATGGAATGATTTTGGCCGTTCTGTCTCTTTTGCTATTTCAGATAATTTTGATGCGAGTTCGTCAGAGACTCTTATTGATAATGCTTTGCTCATACATTGCCTCCATTGTATTTATTTGTAATACATTGTAATCATAATAAAAGTAAAGTGCAAGTTCTTTTTCAAGGTTTGAAAAATATAATTTACGTATAGAGTAATTTCGCCTGATCCCGATATATCGGGATTGAAGAAGAGCTAATAAATGGCGAAGCTAAGATAGAAGCGTTTCTGACGCTTCTGGCTGTTGACAAGGAAGTGTCTCCATCTACACAGAATCAAGTTATGAATGCTTTGCTTTTTTGCGATACGAACGAAAGTTGACTTATTTTTTAGACAGGATTAATAGGATTTATTGGATTTTTTTGTATTTCATCACTTTCCTGATGAAAGTGGTGAAATACAATCCCGCTTCGCGGGAAATCACTGCTTCATTGTATGAGCTACTCGTATTAGGCTTATTTTACGAAATAATAGCACAATGCCCCGCTTTTCAAGGCAGTGAGAGTTCACTTTCAATGTATTCGACAATTTCCAAGTCCCTGGCAGAAGGGTTGGAAAAGAAGTTAATGGGAATGGGAACCTTGGGGCTCCATTTCTCATGATGGGAAAACCGATTTTGGACACTATTGATGTAACATATGTATAGAATAGTACTAATATTTTCTCCAGGTGAAGACGTGAAATTTATATTTTCTTGAGGGTGTCTGTTTTTATACCCTTTCCGTTTGCATAAAAGTGATTGAAGCAGCATTGACAATCCTCTAAGCAATTCTTACCTTTTATACCATAAGAATAGTGCGCAAGGAGGAAACACAATCATGCGATTTGATAAATTTACACTCAAGGCCCAGGAGGCAATTCAGAATTCTCAAGATATCGCCTCCAAAAAAGGTCATCAACAAATAGAACCAGAGCATATGCTCTATGCCCTTTTGGAACAGAGAGAGGGTGTAATTCCATCCCTTTTTGGCAAGATAGGTATCAAGGAGGATATTGTTCTTCATGAGTTGATAAAGGCATTAGATCAATTACCTAAAGTAAGCGGAGCTGGATATGGAGATGCCTACATCTCCCCTCGATCAAAAGGGGTATTTGATCAGGCCTTAAAAGAGGCCGGCCAGATGCGGGATGAATATGTAAGCGTAGAGCATATCTTACTGGCAATCATCGAAGATAAGGAAGGAAAAGCAGCCAAAATTTTAGCCTCACATGGATTAACCAGAGATACTATCCTAAAGGCCCTCATAGATATACGAGGGGGCCAGAGGGTGGTAGACGCAAATCCAGAAGATAAATACAATGCCATAGAACGTTTCAGCCTCGACCTTACTGATATGGCTGAAAATGATAAACTTGACCCTGTAATAGGGAGAGATGATGAAATTAGACGTGTAATCCAGGTCCTCTCCAGAAGAACGAAGAATAATCCGGTCTTAATAGGCGAACCCGGGGTAGGCAAAACTGCTATTGCTGAAGGTCTGGCACAAAGAATTGTTCACGGAGATATTCCTGAAACGTTAAAAAATAAAAGAGTAGTTTCGCTTGATATGGGTGCACTAATTGCAGGAACAAAATACAGGGGCGAGTTTGAGGATAGATTGAAGGCATTTCTAAAGGAAGTGACAGAAGCAGAAGGTTCCATTATTCTTTTTATTGATGAGCTTCACACCCTGGTAGGTGCCGGGGCAGCCGAGGGAACTGTGGATGCATCTAACATGCTCAAACCAGCCCTGGCACGAGGTGAACTCAGGTGTGTGGGTGCCACAACAATCAAAGAATACAGGAAACATATAGAAAAGGATGCTGCACTGGAGAGACGCTTTCAGCCAATTGTAGTAGCAGAACCGAGCGCAGAAGATACTATCTCGATACTACGTGGCCTTAAAGAAAAATACGAGGTCCACCATGGTGTCAGGATTAAAGACTCTGCCCTTGTCTCTGCTGCGGTACTTTCCAACAGGTATATCACTGACCGCTTTCTCCCTGACAAGGCAATCGACCTGGTTGATGAGGCAACGAGCAGACTAAGGATAGAGATAGATAGCCTTCCCTCTGAGATAGATAACCTGAGAAGAAAAACAACCCAGCTTGAGATAGAAAGAGAGGCACTCAAAAAAGAGTCAGATAATGCCTCGAAGCAACGTCTAAAGAAGATAGATGAGGAACTGAAAGGCCTTAAAGGGCATGTAGATGAAATGACCAGTCACTGGCAAAAGGAAAAGGAGATTATTGGGCAGATAAGGGAAATAAAAGAAAAGATAGACTCCACTAAGTCAGAGGCACAGCTTGCCGAGAGACAAGGAGATCTTGCAAAGGCAGCGGAGCTCAAATATAGCACTGCACTAGAGCTGGAAAAAAGGTTAAACGAGGAAAACAGCCAGCTCACTGAGCTTCAGTCCACAAAAAAGATGCTCAAAGAAGAAGTAGACAGCGAGGACATTGCACAGGTAGTATCCAAATGGACAGGCATACCATTAGAGAGGATGATGGAGGGTGAAAGAGATAAGCTGCTCAAGATGGAAGAGAGGATCGAAAAAAGGGTTATCGGACAGAGAGATGCTATAATCGCTGTTTCAAACGCTGTTCGAAGGGCACGTTCAGGGCTTCAAGATCCAAACCGACCCATAGGCTCATTCATATTCCTTGGTCCCACTGGTGTAGGCAAAACTGAGCTTGCCAAGGCACTGGCCGAGTTTCTATTTGACGATGAACAATATATGATCAGGATAGATATGTCCGAATACATGGAAAAGCACTCAGTAGCGAGAATGATAGGGGCACCACCGGGATATGTTGGCTACGATGAAGGGGGATATCTCACTGAGTCGGTCAGGACGCATCCCTATTCGGTAATTCTTTTTGACGAGATAGAGAAGGCTCACCCAGATGTCTTCAACATACTTCTCCAGATCTTAGATGATGGAAGGATGACCGATGGTAAAGGAAGGACTGTGGATTTCAAAAATACGGTCCTGATCATGACATCTAATATTGGAAGTCAGATAATAAAGGAGTTTGCCGGTAAGGATAAAGAAAAAATGACCAGCGGTGTTACAGAAATACTTCAATCAACCTTTAAACCGGAATTCTTAAACAGGGTTGATGAGATAATAACCTTTAACTCACTCGGTAAGGAAGAGATAAAGAAAATCGTTGATATACAAATTGACCAGTTAACAAAAAGGCTTCTGGATCATAAGATAGGCCTCCAATTGACAAACGGGACAAGGGAATTTTTAGCCGATATTGGATTTGATCCTGTCTATGGCGCCAGGCCACTAAAAAGGGCGATTCAACATCACGTTGAGGATGAGCTGGCATTAAAGATATTGAGTGGTGATATAGTAGATGGAGACAGTGTTAATGTTAGTGTAGAGGATGGAAAGGTCATCTTTACGTAAGCACTACGATTATACATTATAGAATTTAGGGATTCAGGGATTTAGGAATTGCGGAATTTAGGAATTTTGAATTGCGAATTTAGGAATTTAGGAGCTATGATAATTTTATGCACGTAAAATTTATTTTCAGACTGTTTTCTGTTTTTTTACTCTCTTTTCTGCTTTTCCCTCCTTGTAGCGTGGGAGATCAAGTCTCTTCAAGGGAGAACCCTATTGTAAGGGCTGTCAGAAAGATAAGCCCTGCTGTGGTCAACATTAGCACGAGCAAATTAGTTGAAAGGGGTGTTAATCCTTTTTTTCTTCAAGAAAATGATGATTTCTTTAACAGATTTTTCAGGGATTTTTTTGAGCCCCAAAAAAGACACTATGTTAAAAATAGCCTTGGCTCCGGTGTTATCATTGATAGTGCTCATAAGTATATCCTGACAAATCACCACGTTATCGTAAGGGCATCTAAAATAGCTATTACCTTAGCTAACCAGAAGGAATTTAAGGCCAGAGTAGTGGGAACTGACCCGGAATCGGATCTGGCTGTGCTAAAAATTGAGACAGAGACCGCGATACCATCAATTACCATGGGTAAATCAAATGACCTTATGATAGGAGAGACCGTCATCGCCATAGGCAATCCATTTGGTCTCTCTCACACAGTAACAACCGGTGTGATAAGCGCCCTTAACAGATCTGTGAGAACAGAAAGTGGTATTTATAATAATTTTATCCAAATAGATGCCTCTATCAATCCCGGAAACAGTGGTGGCCCTCTCCTTAATATCAATGGCGAACTCATAGGCATCAATACCGCCATCTATTCCGGCGCTGAGGGCATAGGGTTTGCCATACCCATAGACAGGGCAAAGGCAATTGTGAGCGACCTTATAAATTATGGCCGGGTTTATACCGCCTGGCTTGGTATCACCGTTCAGGATCTCAATGAAAACTTAATCGATTATTTCCACGTACCGGTAAAATACGGCGCCCTGATTACAGAAATTCTGGCTGGTTCCCCTGCAAAAGAAAAGGGCCTTAAAAGGGGAGATGTCATTACAGAGATCAAAAAAAACAAGATTAAAACAAGTCGCGATTATTATGACAACTTATCTCAGCATACTGCTAATGAAATAATTCATTTAGGTTTTTTCAGAAATGGAAAAAGACAACAGATACACATAAAAGCTGCTCCGTTCCCACCTGATCTCGCTCTTGATCTGGCATTTGAGCGTCTCGGTTTCAGTGTTGAAGAATTGAATAAGTCCCCTGCCAGTAAATACAGGTTGAAAGAGAAAGAGGGCCTGGTTATTGTGGCCATTAAAAAAGACTCCCAAGCACACAGTATTGGCCTGGCACCAGGTGATATTATTAGGGGAATAAATGATCTTTCAGTCAACACAGAGGAGGATTTTGAAAAGGCAATTATTAGATACAGGCTAAAAGAAAAGATAACTGTGCTTATTCAAAGGGGATGGAGGGTTTATTCCATCTCCTTTAAGATGTAGGCTTGATCTATAGGCCTGGTTCATTCTTGGTTCATTCTGTTTAAGCTTAGTCAATATGTCCCCTTAACTGCTTAGTAAAAATGTCCCCTCTAAGCTGCTGATGCCATATAAATCCATTGCTCTTCAGAAGCTGCACGTGCCTTGGCTTTTCTCCTGGGTTTAGCCCTTATCGGCTCCTTTAAAGGAGTTGGATCTGTATGAGCTATAAGCCTATCTTTATAATACACTCTCCAGCTTCCATCTAAGACCTGACGGACTTCTACCTTTGCCTTTGCATATCCTCTTTTGTAGGGACCTTCTGGTATGTCTATAACCATACCCCCTAGCCTCACGGTATTATCGTTACCTACCACAGCTTGGTAGCGGAAACTTATGATTCTTTCAATATCCACACTCCTGGATGCCTTTCTCCATGCTGGTTGCGCTGTCTCAGGCCTTACGGGAAAGCGGCGGTTGTAGTCGGCAATAAAGTGGCCGGTAAGAAACATATTTGCCTCCTCTATCCCTGTAATGTTCCTGAGTCCCATCTCAGCGATAAGCCGATCCTGGAGTACACCAAAGAGTCTCTCAACCCGTCCCTTGGCCTGAGGAGTAAGTGCAAAGATGGGGGTGATCTCCAAAGACTTCAGGGCACCTCCTACCTGGGTAGGTTCCTGCTCCCCTTTAAGCTGTTCCTCTAGTGTCCAGTTATCATCATTTCTATGTAATGTTGAGTGCCTATCCTGGTAGATAGATGCAGGGATACCATAGGTGTTCACAATACTCTTTAAGAGCTTCAGGTACCCAAAAGAACACTCATAGGGGATAAAGAAGGCCTCACAGAGCCTTCCTGTAGCATCGTCTATGGCAGCCATCAAGCAGCAGGGAGGTGTATCCTTACCGAACCACCGATGAGGACTGCCATCCCCACCATTATTCCTTCTTGGGAACTGCGGTCTCTTCTCTTGAAGTGCCTCTTTGCTCTTCTTTTCCTCTTGGGTTTTATCCCATTGGTACGTCTCAGCCTCCTTACAGTATCCCTGCTTACGATGATACCTTCTTCTTCCCTCAGCTTTTCAGTGAAATGCGTGTCATTGAAGTTGGTGTACGTGGTGAGGGAAAGATCAAGTATCGTTTTGGCAATCTCATGGCTGAGAGCCCTGGGAGACGGTCTTCCTCGATTGCCATGGATGAGACCCCTGGCTCCTTCACTGATCAGTCTCTTTTTCAGGCGTTTTGCCTGTCGGTAGGAGACTCCCATTAGGCTGTCTGTTTCTTTCAAGGTAATCTTACCACCTATTACCATCTTTAACAGATGGTACCTCTACCGCTCTTTCTGACTCATTGCTATAATGTCCTTTTTCATAATGGGGACATTTTAACACAGCAGTTAGAGGGGACATTTTCATTAAGCTAACACAATTCTTGGTTCATTCTTGACACCCAACCTTGTTTTCCTTATACTCCTTTCTTCAAAAACCAAATACCAATGTAGGACTTGGATTCCTAGAGAAGGAAAAAAGGCGATCTAAATCCGGAGGATATGTTTTGTAACAAGGAGAATTGTTTGTGGAAAGGGAAAGGTCCTTTCACTGGGCGTGGGTCATCTTAGCGACCTGCTTTATCAGCCTCTTTATAAACTATTCTGTTCGTCTTGGATATAGTGTAGTCCTTCCGGAAATGATCCGAACACTAAATTTTAGCCGAACTGCAGGTGGATCTATCTATAATGCGTACCTTTTTTCCTATATCGCTCTAACCCCCCTTACCGGTTACTTGACAGACCGATTTGGAGCCCGTCGTGTGATTACAAGCTGCAGCCTAATCCTTGGCATTGGTGTTCTCTTAATGGGGACTGTACATAACCTCTGGATGGCCTGTCTCTTTTACGCCTTAGCTGGTCTTGGAGCCACAGGAATGTGGGCGCCTATCATTACCGTTGTCCAGCGTTGGTTTTCTCTCAATAGAAGAGGGCTCGCACTTGGCATCCTTTCTACTGGATATGGGCTGGGCTTTGCCACCATGGGAGTGGCCTTCCCATGGATTGTGCACCATTTCACCTGGCGCTATGCATGGTATTTTTTAGGTGCAGGTGCATTGGTAATGACTTTGATAAATGGCCTATTGTTGAGAAGTGATCCAAAAGAGTCAGGATATTTACCATGGGGACAGAAAAATGGATCCTCCCGTAGTAGGGAGACTGATGTGGCTCCTTCTGCAAAAGATATACCCCTTTCCATGGTTTTTAAAAATATAAGATTCTGGCTGATTGGGCTTTCTTACTTTTCAATCGCATACAGTCTTTATGGAATCACCACATTTATGGTGGACTATGCCAAATATCAAATTAGATTACCCTTAGAGAAGGCAAGTCTTCTCGCAACAGTACACGGAGTCTCCCAAGTTGTGGGAGTTTTGACAATCTTACCCCTTTCCGATTATTTAGGCAGAAAAAGGACCATTATCATTTCCAACTCCTTTATCACTGCCTGCCTAATCGGAATCCTATTCACTGGGAATTCCTGGGGAATATTTTTTATCCTTGTGGGATTTATGGCCCTTTTTTATGGTGCAACGTTTCCTCTCTATGGTGCCTGTGCAGGAGACTATTTTCCCAAGGATGTAATGGGAACCGTTATTGGTGCATGGACGCCCATGTATGGCCTTGGCGCTATCCTTGTGCACTGGGTTACCGGGATCTTACGAGATACTACAGGCGTTTATGACTATGCCTTTATAATTAATGCAGGTATGGCTGCAATAGGGATTTTTTTAATGTGCCTGGTTAAAAAAATTGAGGTTGACTAAGGTTGATGACCTCGTAAAAAGTCAATCCCATATAAATAGCTGAAATAATTATAAATAGATGCTCTTTTTACTTGTTTTTCGCCCTACATTTTGGTATAAAAAATTCAAATGAT
>Ga0315546_1000846_pt1 | contig 20679 bp, 13 predicted proteins | sample SalMarSW160170MG_FD_203833 | JGI IMG/M metagenome (GOLD analysis project Ga0315546, IMG submission 203833) | Salt marsh sediment microbial communities from the Plum Island Ecosystem LTER, Massachusetts, United States - Salt Marsh Sediment SW1601-170 ...
TCATTTGCCCGTTTTCTTACCCAGTCAAGAAATTCATTCTGCCGGATATATACGGCCTTTGAATCAGTATTTACAACCTCCCCCTGTCTTATTATCTTCATCTCCCCGGGTTTATCAGGTGAAGCCACTATAAAAGAAACCGAATCACCATAAAAAGTGGTGTCTATTTCTACTATCCTCAAAGAATCATTATTATTGCCTGTTGTTGTATCAATAATACCCCTGACAGACTGGTTAGTAATACTGAAACTGATATTCCCACCATCCGTTGAAGAATAGCTACCTATACTTAAATAGCTTGTTACATCTCCGGGAGAGTTTTGGATTGCCATCCCGTCACTTAAAATAAAATCATTGAAGAAATCTATTCTCCTCGACGATTCAATCGCCTCTGCTGCATCATTAATGCTGGCAATAACGGTATTATTAAAATTCTCATTACGAATGCCAATGGCATTTTTTATCCAGATCGTCTGAACCCAGATAATTCCGGTTATGGAAACCAGCATCATAAAGATAAGACCAGCAAATTTTTTTCGGCTCATGATGCAAAATTAAGTTTTTAACCTGTTATTAGGTCAGGTTTTAACTTTTCCTTAACTCAAATTAACCAGATTTTAACTGTATAAGGTTTCTGATAAACTAATTTTGTTTGTAACAAATTAAATGAATATTCATTACCATGGAAAGAATCAAAATTGTTTTAGTCACGTTGCTGGTGAGTCTTCTTTCTCTGCCACCGGTTTCCGGCCAGGATCAAAAGAGCGAACAGAAGATCAAGATTGTCGTTGCTGACGAATCCGGAACCAAAGTAATAATTGATACAGTTTTTACGGATAATGCAGTACCTGATTCCATTCAGCTAAAGGATGGAAAAGTAATTTTTATCGGTCCGGGAGGCAACAGTAGCAATCTTATTGCCAGGTCCGGAAAGGGATATTTTGTAATAGTATCACCTGACGATGAGGATATAAGAAAGGAGATTACAATTATTAGCTCGGATTCAGTAAAATGGACCGTAAAACCCGGGGAGGAAGAAGAAGGGATTATTATTTACAGTGACAGTGGAATCCGTAAGGGAAGGCCAGCAACACGGTATGAGATAATTTCAAGCATTGAAAAAGATTCTGACGGCGACAAAGAGCACTATATCTATATCAGTGACGATAAAGTAATCCGGAGATCCGGAGAAAAAACAATCGATGTTATTGTCACAAATGATGATAATGACGGCGACACAGAAAAATCAAGGTTTGTGATTGCAAAAGACGGAATAGTTGTTTCTGTTGAAGGAAATGACGAAGCAAAGGTAAAAGAAATTATTGACGTGATCGAGGAAAAGCTTGATATTAAAGAAGAAGATACAGAAGGCAAAACTATAGTAAAAGAAAAGCAAACAAGAACAGTAAAGAAGAAATAAACTCCGATCAGGCTTTCATGACAAACCCCGAAAATGAGTCCGGACTTTCCGGCTCATTTTCTTTATATCTCGCAATACTCAAAAACCTTCCATATATCATTTCCGGGAAAGGGAGCAGTAATTGATAACTTCTCATTTTTAACAGGGTGAATAAATTCGAGTCTTCGCGCAAAAAGGCTTATGTTACCATCTTCATTAGACCGGGGAAAACCATATTTAAGATCCCCTTTTACCGGGCATCCTATCTTCGCCAGCTGAGCCCTTATCTGATGATGTCTGCCAGAATGAAGTTCAATTTCAAGCAGATAGTAACGCTCAGATCTCCCTGCTATCCTGTATGATAAACTGGCTTCTTTAGTGCCCTTCACCTGGCTATCATATACATAGGTTTTATTTTGCTTTTCATTTTTTTTAAGGTAATGAAGAAGAGTATCTTCATCAGAGGGTGGTCTCTCTCTTACAATTGCCAGGTAAACCTTTCTTACCTGCCTGTGATAAAACATTTCATTTAAACGTTTAAGTGCTTTTGATGTACGGGCGAAAAGAACAACTCCGCCAACCGGACGGTCAAGCCTGTGAACAACTCCAAGAAAAACATCACCAGGCTTGCCATACTTTTCAGCAATGTATTTCTTTACTTCCCGGTCAAGGGAGCTATCCCCGGTCTTATCTCCCTGTGCCAGATCAGAAGGTTTCTTATTAACAGCTATCAAATGATTATCCTCGTAGAGAACCTCAATCATGACCGGAATAACTAGTACTGTTCCTTATCATTGGGAAAATCCTGTGACCTGACATCATGAATATAATTCTGGACTGCTCCTTTTATCTCAGCATAAAGATTATGGTATCTCCTGAGAAACCGCGGTGAAAATTCCTGTGTAATACCCAGCATATCATGGAGGACCAGAACCTGTCCATCAGTTTCACGTCCTGCTCCAATACCAATCACCGGAATTTTAAGACTGGCTGTAACCTCACCGGCCAGTTTTGCCGGTATTTTCTCCAGTACAATGGCAAAACACCCGGTCTTTTCGAGTAAGCAGGCATCCTCGACAAGGCGTCGAGCTTCTTCTTCTTCCTGTGCCCTGACAACATAAGTACCAAATTTATGGATAGACTGTGGAGTCAGACCGAGATGACCCATAACAGGTATTCCTGCTGATAAAATACGTTCAATCGATTCGATTATCTGGAGACCACCTTCAAGCTTAACCGCATGAGCACCTGTCTCCTTCATAATCCGTATTGAAGATACAAGAGCCTCCTTGGAGTTGCCCTGATAGGTCCCGAAAGGCAGATCAACAACAACAAGAGCTCTCCTGACTGCCCTTACAACAGAAGCAGCATGATATATCATATTGTCGAGTGTTATTGGCAGTGTAGTATCAAAACCTGCCATCACGTTTGAGGCTGAATCGCCAACAAGTATTACATCAATCTCTGCTTCATCAATAATCCTTGCAACAGAGTAATCATATGCTGTAAGCATCGCAATCTTCTCACCTTTGAGCTTCATCTCATTCAATACATGAGTTGTAATCCTCTTTACTGTTTTATGTATCGGCATAATTATCAGAAATGAGTTAATTCCAGATGACAAAGCTACAAATTTGTTACGGACGATATATACAGATGCTGAGATCTTTTTGCTTTGGCAGTCGCCTGTATAAATTCTGTCGTTTTGTCAGAAAAAATGAGTAGTGAAGAAAAAAAACTTCGGTTTAGTGAGTTATATCCCCCCCTGCCCCCCCCAAGGGGGGGGAATACTTTGTGAATAATAACTAACTGGTTTAATGGTAGTTATAACTACTCTTCAGTGTGGATAAAGAGGGTTGTCTGTAAAACACACAGGTATGTGATCTTACCTCTTCAACATTCCGGCAGGGCTTCGATGGTGCCATATTTACCTGAAACCAGCTAAAATGCCTAATGGCATAATCATTGCTGATAATTATAACAAAAATGAAACATCCTTGTTCTTTAAAAGCAGATTAGTAAAACATGGATGATACATATGACTTTTAAAAACGGAGTATTAACTAATGACATATCAAAAAATATTTTAATATGGGAAAAATAATAGGAATCGATCTGGGAACCACTAACTCATGCGTTGCTGTAATGGAAGCGAATGAGCCTGTTGTAATCCCTAACAGTGAGGGTAAAAGGACTACTCCATCCATAGTTGCATTTATAGAAAATGGCGAGCGCAAAGTTGGTGATCCCGCTAAACGTCAGGCTATTACCAACTCAAAAAAAACCATTTATTCCATTAAGAGATTTATGGGTGAAACATACGACAAAGTAAATCCTGAGATAAAGCGCGTAACTTATACTGTTGTAAAAGGAGATAATAATACTCCGAGAGTCAAGATTGACAGCAGGATTTATTCTCCGCAGGAGATATCAGCAATGGTTCTTCAAAAAATGAAGAAAACTGCTGAAGATTATCTCGGGCAGGAGGTTACTGATGCGGTAATTACAGTACCTGCATACTTCAGCGATTCGCAGCGCCAGGCTACAAAAGAAGCCGGGGAGATAGCCGGACTTAATGTAAAAAGAATAATTAACGAACCAACCGCTGCATCTCTGGCATATGGTCTGGATAAGAAGTCCCAGGATCTTAAAATTGCCGTATTTGACCTCGGTGGAGGTACTTTTGACATATCAATACTTGAGCTGGGTGATGGTGTTTTTGAGGTGAAATCAACTAACGGCGATACTCATCTTGGTGGCGATGATTTTGATCATAAGATAATCGACTGGCTCGCTGAGGAGTTTCTTAAAGATGAAGGTATTGACCTCAGGAAAGACCCGATGGCCCTGCAGCGTTTAAAGGAAGCAGCTGAAAAGGCTAAAATAGAACTCTCAAGCTCAACTTCGACAGAAATAAATCTGCCCTACATAATGCCGGTTGACGGAATTCCCAAACACCTTGTAAAAACACTTACCCGGTCTCACTTTGAGAAACTTTGTGATTCGCTCATTCAATCTTGCGTGGAACCATGTAAAAAAGCTTTGAGCGACTCAGGATTAAAAACATCAGATATTGATGAAATTCTTCTTGTAGGAGGGTCCACCCGTATTCCTGCAATACAGCAACTTGTTGAGAAATTCTTCGGAAAGGTTCCTTCAAAGGGTGTCAATCCCGATGAAGTAGTTGCTGTCGGAGCTGCTATCCAGGGAGGTGTCCTGACAGGCGAAGTGAAAGATGTGCTGCTTCTTGACATTACACCATTGTCGTTAGGTATCGAGACTATGGGCGGAGTTATGACAAGACTTATCGAAGCAAACACCACTATCCCTACAAAAAAGACTGAGGTGTTTACAACCGCTGCCGATAACCAGCCATCAGTGGAGATACATGTACTGCAGGGTGAACGCCCGATGGCTGTTGGAAACAAAACAATAGGACGATTCCATCTCGACGGTATTCCGCCGGCACCCAGAGGCGTTCCGCAAATCGAAGTTACATTCGATATCGATGCAAATGGAATATTACATGTTTCAGCAAAAGACAGAGGCACTGGTAAAGAACAAAGAATAAGGATAGAAGCTTCATCCGGATTGAGTGATGATGAAATTAAAAGAATGAGAGATGAAGCTAAAGCAAATGAAGAAGCCGATAAAAAAGCACGCGAAAGAGTAGAGAAAATAAATACTGCCGACAGTATGATATTTACTACTGAAAAACAACTCAGAGAGTTTGGTGATAAGCTGCCGGCCGATAAAAAACCTGCTATCGAAAGTGCACTCACGAAACTTAAAGAAGCTCATAAAGCACAGGACCTTGATGCAATCGACAGTGCTATGGCTGAACTTAATACCGTCTGGCAATCAGCTTCAGAAGAAATGTATAAGACTGCACAAACAACTGAACAGGCAAAATCACAACAGGAGCCTGAACAACCAGATGATAAGAAATCACAGTCGGGAGACGACGAAGTGACAGATGTTGACTTCGAAGAGGTGAAATAACACTGATATAACTATAGCTAAAATTGTAGGGGCGTTGCATGAAACATTCCTGCAATTTTGTGTTATATCGCCCTGTCGAATCAAACTTCTTTTTTAGTAATTTTATTGCAGATTTCTCGTTATAATGTTATGAATCTGAAAATTATAGTTACCTGCCTGCTTATCACATTTTCATATTTTTCAACCGGCCAAACAGTTGAGAGTATCAATAAGGTTGACGAAGAGGGCAAAAAACAAGGCCACTGGATAAAAAAATACCCTGACGGAAATATAATGTATGACGGATTCTTCAAAGATGATCATCCTATAGGAGAATTCAGGAGATACCTTGAGGATGGTTCACTGTGGTCAGTACTAATTTACAGCAACAACGGGAAAGAAGCACACGCAACTATGTATTATCCAACTGGTTTCATTGCTTCAAAAGGCAAATATGTTAACCAGAAGAAAGAGGGTAAATGGCTCTTCTACTCATATCAGATTGAAGGATACCTCTTTAATGAGGAAGAATACTCCGGGGGCCTGAGAAACGGCTTGTCGGTTAAATATTATCCTGACAGTACTATGGCGGAAAAAATTACCTATTCCAATGATATCAAGCACGGCGAATGGATCATTTACCATCAAAACGGGAAAATATGCCTGAAAGCAAATTATCTAAATGGTAAGCTGAATGGATGGTTTGAAGCATATTTTGATAACGGACAACCGGAATTCGAAGGAGAATATAAAAATGATACTAAAGAAGGATTATGGCGTATTTACAAAGATGACGGCTCTCTAAGATTCGAAACAGAGTATTTTGCAGGTACACCAAAGAGCCGGGAACTGGACATATATGAATCCAATTACATTGATTCAGTAGAAGTAAAATATAAAGGCAAAATTGCCGACCCTGAAAAAACCAGAGTCATATGGTAATTAAGCTCCACAATTTCATGCGAAGCAGTAAGCTACTAACTGCTTCTGTCATAACAGTCATATCTTCAATCATTTACCTCCCGGGGCAGGAAATAAGTTACAACTATTTTTTCAGGGTATACTTCAAAGATAAAGGAGATATCAATGTAGAAAAGTATTCCCCATACAGCATTTTGTCAGAAAAAGCTGTTGCAAGAAGGCAAAAGACAGGAATCCCTTTATTAGATATCAGCGATATTCCGGTAAATACAGATTATATCAGTCAAATAGCTTCTTGCGGATATAAATTGCATTGTACATCAAAATGGATGAACAGTGCACTTTTTAAGACTGATAGTTATGCAGATGTATATTCTCTTCTTGATCTGCCATTTGTAAAGAAAGTCCTGCCTGTAAAATATCCCTCCAGGAAAAGCTATTTTCAAGATAAACTGGAATTTCTGACAGAAGATGGCGATCTTCCGCTCTATGATAGTCCCATCACTATGGTTGAAGGTTATTCGCTCCATAACACAGGATATGAAGGTCAGGGTATACTAATAGCTTTGCTTGACGGTGGTTTCCTTAACACTTACCATATTAATTCACTTAACCAACTCCATTACCGAAAAGGAATAAAGGCAACCTACGATTTTGTGGATATGGATGAATATGTATACAGTTATCATAACCATGGAACAGCAGTCCTTTCAGTACTTGCCGGAAGAATTCCCGGAGTCATAACAGGTACAGCCCCCGGAGCTGATTATCTGCTCATCAGAACGGAAGATGTCTCCAGTGAATATCCTGTGGAAGAAGACTTCTGGGTTGCAGGTGCTGAGTTTGCCGATAGTGCAGGTGCTGATATAATCTCTTCATCACTAGGGTATTACTATTTTGATGATCCTTTACTCAATTATAAGTTTTCCCAATTTGACGGAAACACAATTTTTATCACCCAGGCTGCTGATGTAGCAGCTTCAAAGGGAATACTTGTTATTACCAGTGCTGGCAATGAAAGAAACAAAGTATGGAAGCATATTATTGCTCCCTCTGACGGGGACAGTGTAATTGCTGTAGGCGCTGTTGACGCAGATAATATTATTTCAGCCTTCTCATCACCAGGTCCCTCAGCAGATGGCAGGATTAAACCCGACAATGTAGCCATGGGTGTCCAGATTCCTGTTCAGGCAGCTGCGGACACGGTCAGGAGGGCTAATGGCACCTCCTTCTCCTGTCCGGTCATTAGCGGTATGTGTGCCTGCCTCATGCAGGCTGTTCCGGAAGCCACAAATACAGATATAATTAATTATCTCCGCCGGTCTTCCGATAGATTTCTGACAACTCCTGACTCATTGTACGGATACGGACTTCCTGATTTCCGCAATGCACTTATCAGTTTACAGGAATCCCTTCTATCAAAACCAGAAAATGAACTGATACTCAGTCCTAATCCTTTCACGGATGATATTAACATAACTTTCAAACAGGCACCCGGTAAGTTAAGGCTGGAAATTTATACAGCTACAGGCAGATTATTAAGTAAACGTAATTTTAACAGCTATACCGGACGTTCACTCAGGATAATTGACCTTCGCTATGCGGAACAGGGTATCTATATCATACGACTGGCTGTAGATGACAGGGTATTAACTCACAAAGTAATCAAGATCAATAGATGATATGGTTGAAAAACTATCATTAACAGAACTTCAGCTTATTATTAAAGATTCTTTGTATCTGGCTCTACCCGATATGTACTGGGTCACAGCAGAAATCTCAGAGATCAGGGAAAACTATGCCGGTCATTGTTATCTTGAACTTATTGAAAAACATCAGGATGAAAAAAATATTAGGGCAAGGGTAAAAGCTGTTATATGGAGCAAACGCTTCGGATTTCTTAAATCATATTTCGAGAATATAACAGGTGAATCACTCAAAGAGGGACTAAAGATACTTGTCAAAGTTAAGATTGAGTACCACGAGGTATATGGACTGAGTCTTGTGATCTCCGATATAGATCCGTCATTTACTCTTGGGGAAATGGCTTTGAAACGTCAGCTTATTATAAAAAAACTTGAGGATGAAGGTGTTCTGACTATGAACAGGGAGCTTGATTTTCCTTTGTTACCTCAGAGAGTAGCAGTGGTCTCTTCAAAAAATGCGGCAGGTTATGAAGATTTTATTAATCATCTTACCGGTAATATCCATGGATATACTTTCTATACTACTCTTTTCGAAACTGCTATGCAGGGTACCGATACTGAAACAAGCATCATTAATGCCCTTGACAAAATCGCTTCCAGAATATCTTTTTTTGATGTAGCCGTGATTATCAGAGGTGGAGGTTCACAAACTGACCTGAGCTGGTTTGACAACTATAACATTGCTTTTCATATTACTCAGTTTCCAATACCTGTAATAACCGGCATAGGGCATGAAAAAGACCTTTCCGTAACTGATATGGTTGCCTTTAAATCGTTGAAAACACCAACAGCTGTTGCAGACTTCCTTGTTGAATGTGTTAATGACACCGAGAACCACCTTATTGATCTGAGTACCGCAATAAGCGAAAATACCAGATTAATCATCGAACATAATAACCGTATTATCGAAACCTGTAAAATGAAACTGATCCCTGTTGCCAGAATAATGATCTCTGATATAAAAGAACAGTTGTCGGGACAAATAATTAAAATGATAAACACAGGGAAAGAGTTTATAGTCAGTGCTGGCAAGACTCCTGCTGATCAAAGATCAAGACTTCAATCAGTTGCTTTAGCACTTGTTTCTGGTAATAAAACACATTTGGAACAGATACATCAGAACCTTAAAATCTTTACAACCAGTATTCTTATCGGAAGTAATACCAGAATCTCAGGATTTGATAAGACACTCAAGATCTTAAACCCTGATAATGTATTAAGGAGAGGTTATACAATTACTTCACTGAATGGTAAAATATTGAAGAAGTGCGATATACTGAGAAAAGATGATCTGATTGACACAAAATTCAGTGATGGATCAGTAAGGAGCAGAGTTGAGGTAAAGAAGGGGCGATCAAAGTAATACTTAACGAACGAAGTTTGACGAATGCGAGGAGTGAAAGACCGGGTAAAAATCTTCAATCTACATAGTAAAAGCAACAAAAACGATAAAGCAAAAAAACAGTCTAAAAATCTCGAAAATGGCAAAAAAGGAATTTTCTTTCAATGATGCAGTGAACGAAATTGAGAAGATACTTCGTACTATTGAAAGCGGGGATCTCGATGTTGACAAACTGGCAGCTGAGGTTAAACGTGCTTCGGAGCTGATAAGACAGTGTCAGAAAAAACTGAGATCAACTGAAGAAGAGATAAACAGTGTTTTCAGGGATCTGGCATAAAAAATCCCGCAGCTTCTAAGATCTGCGGGATTCAACTTTACTACCCTAAACCTAAATCCATGAAAAAAACTCATGTAACTTTGAGTTACTACCTCTAATGCTTTTAAACGTATGTAATATACGAAATGTTACGGATTTTTCAATGTTTTTATTAACAATTTTACATTTTTTTGATAAAATTATTTCTCAACACCCAATACATCTTTAAAGGCCTTAACAAAAGTATCCTTTGGCAAGGCACCCATTGCCATCCGGGGCTGTCCTTCCGAAGGGATAAACAGAAATGACGGAATACTCCTGATACCAAATACCGCTGCAAGTTCCTGTTCCTCCTCGGTATTTACTTTATAAACATCAATCTTACCATTGTAATCCTTTGCCAGCTCTTCAAGCACAGGAGCTACAATCTTGCAAGGAGCACACCAGTCAGCGTAAAAATCAATAATACAGGGCTTCTCCCCTTCATATTTCCATTCCTTGTTTTTTTCGTAGTCAAATACTTTGCTAAGAAAAGTCTCTTTTGTCAAATGTTCTATCATACTTTTTTTTTCAATTAAACATACAATCACCATTTATGTTCATTATTTCGTCAAGCATCATGCCAATTAATCTGAATCTCCATAATTTACAAAAATAATCTATAAATTGTAACTTTGTCATTAATATTAATAATTTGTCATACCTGTATATGAACATATGTCTGAATGAAAAGATTTTTGACATTCTTTCCGAAGTTGTTTCAGAGGAAAATGTATCAGCTTATGTTATTGGTGGATATATCCGTGATTGCATTCTTAAAAGGGATCATCCTGAGAAGGACATCGACGTTGTGGTCCTTGGAGATGGAATAAAAATAGCACGGAAAGTTGCCTTAAAGCTTAATCCTCATGTTAAAGTAAGTGTTTTCAGAAATTTCGGAACTGCAATGTTCCGGTTCAACGAATATGATATTGAATTTGTTGGTGCCCGCAAGGAATCATACAATAAGAGATCAAGGAAACCTGTTGTTGAGAAAGGCACACTGGAAGAAGACCAGGAAAGAAGAGATTTTACCATTAATGCACTTGCCGTAAGCCTTAACAGGAAGACATACGGAGCGTTTCTTGATCCCTTTGGCGGTTTAAATGATATTGAAAAAAAGATAATAAGGACGCCATGTGATCCGAATAAAACATTTTCTGACGATCCTCTGAGAATGTTGCGGGCAATAAGGTTTGCATGCCAGCTAAGATTCAAAATTGAAGAGAAGACTTTCAGTTCAATAATTTCAAATGCCAACCGTATTAAGATCGTATCACCTGAAAGGATTACTGCAGAACTTAACAAGATTCTATTGAGTGAACAGCCATCACATGGATTCATTTTACTTGAGAAGTCAGGATTACTCAGACTGATACTCCCTGAGCTTGATAATCTTAAGGGAGTGGATAAAAAGGAGGGGAAAGCTCATAAGGATAATTTCCACCATTCACTTAAGGTTCTGGATAACATCAGCAAACATACTGATAATCTGTGGCTCCGGTGGGCAGCACTCCTGCACGATATTGCCAAACCTCTGACAAAGAAATATACTCCCGGTTCCGGCTGGTCATTTCACGGACACGAATATATAGGAAGTAAAATGATACCGGAAATCTTCAGAAAGTTAAAGCTTCCGTTAAACGAAAAGATGAAATATGTCCGCAAGCTGGTTGACCTGCACCTGAGACCAATAACCTTATCCCAGGAAACCGTGACTGACTCAGCCATAAGAAGATTATTATTTGAAGCGGGTGATGATATAGATGACCTGATGATGCTTTGTGAAGCTGACATAACGTCAAAAAATGAGGCCAAGAAAACCAGACATCTCGAAAACTTCAAACTCGTCAGGAATAAACTGAAAGAGATTGAGGAAAAAGATGCACTGAGGAGATTTCAACCACCTGTTGATGGTGCTGAAATAATGGCAACATTCGGAATTAAACCCGGCAAAGAAGTCGGAATTATTAAAAACGCAATCAGAGAAGCTATTCTGGATGGAATTATTCCGAACCAGCATGACGCTGCCAGAAAACTCATGATAGAAAAGGGAAAAGATCTTGGACTCACACCTGTTCTTAATCAGGCTGACCGGCATAAAAATCCAGAATGACCGGCAAATGGTCACTATATCCCCCCTGATAGCGGTATCCCCGGTATGTTGAATACGGACTTAAACCCGGATAAACGGGATCCTTTTTCAGAAGAAATCCTGGATTAAAGATCCTGAACAAGTCTGGCCTGGTATATAATCCGGATCTACCGTTTAATAGGCTTTTTGATACTATTATCTGATCTATCATTTCCCAGGTACCCATGTAACGATATGTCCCTGTGCCACTTGCAGAATACAGACCCGTAAGATTTACCAGAAGTGCTGATCTGTCTGAAGTTTTTGATAATGAAGAATTAACGAGCGACTGCATGACATTATCCTCAGGAGTACAGTTAAAATCACCCATTATGATGAACTTTGGATCTGTTGATCCACAAAGAGTGATAGAGTCTGCTTTCATTCTGATCATCCTACAAATACCGGCCCTTAACCTTTCTCCCGCAAGTACACCTCCCCTCCTTGAAGGCCAGTGATTAACTATTAGATGAATAGTGTCCCCTGCAACTTTACATCTTACGTAAAGTACACTTCGAGATGAGTATATCTTATTAATACCCTCAGGAATCCAGTATTGATAATCGAGAATACTAACAAAGTCTTTCCTGTAAATCAGACAGACATCTATACCTCTGATGTCGGGAGATTCTTCATGGACAATCCCATAATTATGCTTTGACAAATATGTGGAAAAAATGAGATCTTCAAGGACTTTCCTGTTTTCCACTTCACAAAATCCGACTATATCAGGAGGATTCCACTCTCCCGCAGCAATTATTGCTTTATAAACCGAATTGATCTTTTTAGTGTACCTTTTAGAATTCCATCTCATGACTCCACGGGGCAGGAAGTCATCATCATTTGTGAGAGAATCATTTTGAGTGTCGAATAAATTCTCAACATTATAAAACATTACCCTTACACGGGAAAAGGTCTTTTCCTGTGATAATCCTGATGATGTTAACTGCAGAAGCAGTAAAAGGGTGATAAACACCCTTGCATTTATTCCTTTAATATGCATTTATCCACCTGTACCTCCTGGCACTTTCTCCAAATTTGACCGCAAGGGTAAGTTCATGAGATCCCACACTTTGCTTTCTTATATCAGTCAAAGTGAAATCAAAAGCATATGCGAAATAGAACCTGTCATATTTTAAACCCAGCAGCATGATTATCGCATCATTTGTTCTCCATGATACACCTGCCCAGTAATCATTTCTGTAATACACTCTCGTTGTCAGGTCCATCTGCAACGCCTTGAATAACATATCAGATGATTTTAAGAAGCCTGATGGTTCAAGAATCCAATATACTCCAAGTGGTACTTTTACGCCACCGGTAAGAAAATAATGACCGAGTTCCGATCTTATATTAGTAGCATTACTTTTTGTAAACAAAATTGATCCCCTGAGAAGGTTAGTCATGGCAAATCCAACGTAATAATTTGCTGTTGTAAAGCTTGCGCCAAAATTAAAATCCGGAATAAGTACAGATCTGTCGTAATTATTCAGGTAGGGATCATCGTAATCATAGATAAGTCCTTCAGTATTTATCGCATACTGATAAGTTGTTAATGCCAGTCCGAATGCAAGATTATTCAAATATCCCTCCTCAGTCTTTTTCATCGGTATATGATAAGCGTATGCAGCCTGTATCCCTGTACGTCTCATTATGCCATTATTATCGCTAAACACATATCCGCCGAGCCCTACCCTGCTCCCGCGAGTCGGTCTTACAACCTTCTTCCTGACTGTTGTGGATCTGGAGATATAACTGTTTTTCAGAATACGTGTCTGGAAACTGGCAGCATAAGTACTGGGTGCCTGAGCAAGTCCAACCCATTGTTCTCTGACAGTCAGATTCAAAGTAGTATAACCGTCCCTGCCTGCAAATGAAGGATTGACAAGAAATCCATTCATGATGTACTGACTGTACATTGGAACCTGCTGCGCTGAAGAGACTCCGGTAATAAAAATGAGAATAATCGCTGCAAGTATTTGTTTGAAATGACTCATATCGTTAATATTCAAATATTTAACTAATTACCTGATCACACTTATTACACCAGATCTTGGTTCAGATCCATCATTCAGATAAAGTATATAATGATATGAATCTGTCGGGACAAGTCTACCTTCGAACCTGCCATCCCACGGATTGGCAGGGATATTCTTTGTACGGAAAATAAGTTTTCCCCACCTGTTAAAGACCAGAACCTCAGCATCTGTATAAATATCAATGTTTTTCATTATCCATTCGTCGTTGTACCCGTCATTATTTGGTGTAATTATTTGTGGTATTTCAACACAATTGAAAGTGCCAACATAGCCCACATCAAAACTTTGTGCCTGAGCACATCCGTTTTGATCAGTAACCACAACACTGTAAGTGCCCGGAAGCAAATTGACCCTGTCAGGATTATTTACTCCATCTGACCATATTACTAAATAGGGCTGAAGGCCTCCTGTTATTGTAAGTGTTATTGAGCCATTTGCCTCGTCGGGACATACAGCATCGATAATATCAGCTTCTACAATAATGGCAGCCGATTCTGTTATTTGTGCTGAGCCGGTTGCGGTACATCCATTGAAATCGGTAACGGTTACTGTATAGTTACCTGCTGCAAGACCATACGCAGTCGGATCAGTCTGTTCAGGAGAAGTATTCCATGAGTATGTATATGGTCCTATACCTCCCTCAGCTGTAGCTGTGGCACTACCCTCAGTACCACCGTAACACAGAACATTTATCCAGGTAGTTGTAACTGTAAGAGCAGTGGCTGGCTGTGTGATAGTTACATCTGCCGTAGCAATACATCCATTGGCATCTGTAACTGTAACGGTAAATAATCCTGCTGTGAGTCCGGTAGCAGTAACAGATGTCTGAACTGGCAAAGTATTCCATGAATAACTATATGGTTCCGTACCGCCTGAGACAATGGCCGTAGCACTGCCGGTAGCCTCGCCCATACAAAGTACATCAACCTGGGTTGTTGTTACTGTCAGCTCCGATGGTTCCGTAATTATCACCGGTACAATGTATAAGTCCAGAACAGCATCCCTTACAGTAACAGTGTATGTTCCGGCGATCAATGCCGTGAAAGTGCCTGAACTCTGGTACGGGCCTCCATTAAGACTGTACTCATATGGAGGATATCCTCCTGTTCCTTCCACTGTGGCATTTCCGTCGTTACCGCCGAAACATGAAACATTAGTTTGCGAGATCACACTTCCGGAAAGCCCTGCAGGCGGCTGGGTTATTGTTACAGGTACATCAAAGGTGCAAAGGTTATTATCCTGTACAGTAACAGTATAAATCCCTGCGGTGAGAGACCCAAAGGTTCCTGAAGCCTGGTAAGAACCTTCATCAAGCTTATACTGGTAAGGTGGTGTACCACCCGATCCTTCGACTGTTACACTTCCGTCATTACCTCCATATACGGTCACATTTGTCTGTGATATAATACTGCCCGCCAGTGCAGTTAAAGGCTCAGCAACTATTCCTGCAGCATTGGTTGTGCAATTATTTGCATCAGTGATAGTCACTGTGTAAGTACCAGCAATCACATCACTTAAATCTTCAGTAGTCGATCCGTTACTCCATAGAAAAATGTAAGGTGAAGTCCCTCCGGTTACAGTCAGGTCAACCGCACCTGTAGCTTCGCCAAAGCAAAGAACATCTGCTACAACTGTGGTAGCGGTAAGTGGGGCTGCCGGCTGTGTCACCGTCCCGCCTGATGTGGTTGTACAACTGTTGGCATCAGTGATATTTACTGTGTAAGTGCCTGCTGTCAAACCACTTATATCTTCCGTGGTTGCCCCGTTACTCCATAAGAATGTATACGGTGATGTTCCACCTGTTACTGTAAGATCAACAGCTCCGTCATTTCCGCCAAAACAGCTGACATCCGTCATAACTGCTGTACCGGCAAGTGCTGCTGCGGGCTGTGTAACTGTTCCGCCTGCTGTGGTTGTACAATTGTTAGCATCGGTGATTATGACTGTGTAAGTGCCTGCTGTCAGATCATTTATATCTTCTGTGGTTGCCCCGTTGCTCCAGAGGAAAGTGTAGGGTGCCGTTCCACCGGTTACTGTCAGGTCAATAGCACCTGTGGCATCTCCAAAGCAAAGAACATCTGTTATAACTGTTGTACCTGCCAGTGGTGCTGCAGGCTGTGTCACTGTTCCGCCTGCTGTGGTTATACAACTGTTGGCGTCGGTGATAGTTACTATATATGTGCCTGCTGTCAGATTGACAAGATCTTCAGTAGTGGCTCCGCTACTCCATAGGAAAGTGTAGGGTGCCGTTCCACCGGTTACAGTCAGGTCAATGGCACCTGTAGCATCACCATAACACAGAACATCAGTTACGATAGTTGTACCTGCCAGTGGTGCTGCAGGTTGTGTAACTGTTCCGCCTGCTGTGGTTATACAACTGTTGGCGTCGGTGATAGTTACTGTATATGTGCCTGCTGTCAGATTGATAAGATCTTCAGTAGTGGCTCCGTTACTCCAGAGGAAAGTGTAGGGTGCCGTTCCACCGGTTACTGTCAGGTCAATAGCACCTGTGGCATCGCCAAAGCAAAGAACATCTGTTATAACTGTTGTACCTGCCAGTGGCGCTGCAGGTTGTGTAACCGTCCCGCCTGATGTGGTTGTACAACTATTGGCATCGGTTATTACTACTGTGTAAGTGCCTGCTGTCAAACCACTTATATCTTCCGTGGTTGCCCCGTTGCTCCAGAGGAAAGTGTAGGGTGCCGTTCCACCGGTTACTGTCAGGTCAATGGTACCTGTAGCATCACCATAACACAGAACATCAGTTACGATGGTTGTACCTGCCAGTGGCGCTGCGGGCTGTGTAACCGTCCCGCCTGATGTGGTTGTACAACTGTTGGCATCGGTGATAGTTGCTGTATATGTGCCTGCTGTCAGATTGATAAGATCTTCAGTAGTGGCTCCGTTGCTCCATAGGAAAGTATAGGGTGGTGTTCCTCCTGTTACTGTAAGATCAACAACTCCGTCATTTCCTCCAAAACAGCTGACATCCGTCACAACTGCTGTACCGGCAAGTGCTGCTGCGGGCTGCGAAACTGTTCCGCCTGCTGTGGTCATACAACTGTTGGCATCGGTGATAGCTACTGTATATGTGCCTGCTGTCAGATTCACAAGATCTTCAGTAGTGGCTCCGTTACTCCAGAGGAAAGTGTAGGGTGCTGTTCCACCGGTTACTGTCAGGTCAATGGCACCTGTAGCATCACCATAACACAGTACAGCAGTTACGATGGTTGTACCTGCCAGTGGTGCTGCAGGCTGTGTCACTGTTCCGCCTGCTGTGGTTATACAACTGTTGGCGTCGGTGATAGTTACTGTATATGTGCCTGCTGTCAGATTGATAAGATCTTCAGTACTGCCTCCGTTGCTCCATAGGAAAGTATAGGGTGGTGTTCCTCCTGTTACTGTAAGATCGATAGCACCTGTAGCTTCACCAAAACAGAGCACATTGGCAACCACTGTTAATCCGGCAAGTGGTGCAAATGGCTGTGTGATCATCACCGGTACATTTCGCAGGCAATTGTTATTATCACGGATTGTGACATTATATGAACCTGCAGACAAGCCGGTGAAAATATTTGAAGTCTGGAATGGACCTGCATCAAGTCTGTATTCGTAAGGAGTGACTCCTCCTGAAGCGGAGATGGTCACACTGCCATCCGTCCCTCCGTAACAACTGACATTCGTTTGTGATGACACTTTTCCTGTCAGCACCGGTGGCTGGGTAATCGTAAAGAAAACATCAAACGTGCATAACAGTCCGTCTCTGATCCGAACGGTATGATTACCAAGAGAAATATTTGTAAATGTTCCGCTTGCCTGGTATGCTCCTCCATCGAGAGAATACTCATAGGGAGGCTGACCCGATCCGGACGTGGCTGAAACAGTCACCTGCCCGTCAGAAGCACCGTTGCAGGAAATATTTGTAAGGGAGATGACCGAACCGCTAAGGTTATTAATATTAACATCAATAAAAACAGAACCAGTACATTCAAAACCATTTTCAACTTCAACGGTTACTCTTCCTGAAGGCCCTGTCCCCCATCGTACTGTTACATAGTTAACTTCGGTTGTACCACCGCCAGTAATATTTCCTCCTGTAACAGTCCAGTTATAAGAAGCAAAGCTGCCTGAAAGAGTATAAGTGTATTCGGAGTTGTAACAAGCTGAGATAGCCGGATTGTCAAAGACAGGCATCGGAACAGGATTTATGGTGACTGTATCAATTACAGAGAACACACATGGATTCCCCAGCATGTTTAGCTTGGTTATTGTGGCATTGACAACTCCCAGTGTAATACCTATATTCCACTGAACATCAATAATATTGGTGTCAGGATCAGCTGTCAGGATTGTCCCATTTTCAACAACCCATGAATACGTGGCAGCTGTATCGTATTTAACTGAATATGCAGCAACTTCACCCTCGCAAGCATTTGAAAATACCTGTGTTATATTGTTAAACACTGGTCCTGCGAAATTTATCTTCATTTCTGAAGTATCAATACATCCGTTTCCGTCAGTGACAATCAGCCGGATAGTATAGATTCCATCGGGCATAGTGTTATTAAAGAAAGGAGTCTCTGAAGTGCTGGTATTTGTAAACAACAGATACGGAGGGACGGGTATTATTTCAAGAAAGGGATTAACATAATCTTCGAGCCCATCCCAGAAATATGAATAATTGCCATCACCTCCTTCAATTTCAGCCCTGTATATTGAATATGGTAGAGCCAGATCACAGTTGTTAAGTGACATAACTGTTATCTCAAGCGTTGAAGATACAGTAATGGCAACGTTCTTTGATGAGGAATTGCCAAAAGTATCAATAGCCGTTAAATTAACAATATGAGTTCCCTGGTCCCCGCAGCTGAATGTATTTGGAGTTACTGACAGGGATACAGGTCCGCAATTATCAAATGTACCGTTATCAATATCGGATGGAAGAAGGGTTCCTGTTCCTGAGGTGCCAAGGACAAGATTGAATGTCTTCACATTAACTGTAGGTGAGACGGTATCAAGAACAGTAACCTGGGAAATACAGTCTGCAGAGTTACCTGAAGCATCTGTTCCTGTAAGGGTAACCGGTACAGGAGCTCCGATATCGGAACAGCTGAAACTTGTTCTGCTTAAGAATAAAGATAAGGCACCGGGACAATTATCTGAGGAGCCGCTGTTAACATCAGCCGGAAGGAGCATGGCAACTCCTGTCTGATCCAGATACAGGGTAAGATCTCTGCAAACCATTGCCGGGGGGATGTTATCTTCAACAGTTACTGTTGCCGTACAGGTTGAAAACAGTCCCCCATCATCTGTAACAGTAAGTGTTACTATGTTCGCACCAATCTCTGAACAGGTAAAAGTATTTGGAATAACGACTCTGCTGACAATTGTTCCGTCGGGATCAAATGAACCGCCATCAACATCCGGGCCGGTAATGGATACTGTTCCATCGGAGCCAAGCTGAACAACAATATTTTTACAAACCGCAACCGGAGGCATATTCTGAAACGTATTGAATACTGCTCCGTTTTTATCTATGTTATTTTCAGTATTATCAGCTATACTAACATTATTGTCAGTCCGTAAATCATCCTTTGCATGGCTAAACGGGGTAACAGAGAATGTCAAAGTAACTATAAACAAAACTAAAAGTCCAAGGTTTTTTAGTCGTCCGGCATTAAGTAAAGAATATTGAGGAACTAATATCTGCGTAGAAGTCGGGTTTCTCCGTATTAAAAACTTATTAGCCAGATTAACTACATAAAAACAGCTCATGTATCTCATATGGTCAGGTTCGGATTTTCTTTTCAATTGCAATACACAGTATATCAAATATTTAAAACACCATGGATTAAGATTTTTAATTTTAATCCACGGATTTTTTCAACTCCGGTATTTAATTAAAGCTAATGTAAGAAATTTAGCACATCTGTAACACGATATTTCTCAAGTGTTTTCAACATATTAACAAGACTTTTAAATAACCGGTCGGATTTTTTCGCTTTGAGATGGAATGGAAGGCAATACTATTAATTAACTTAGGCTGCAGGCCTTGCCCACCGAATCCGCCTTTTAGTGGAGAAGTTGTGTTGCAGGTTTAGTGGGGAGTGGGGAGGTTGATTGACAGACAGTGTTTGTGTATAATTTCCCAGGTATATTTTGCAGAAACGAAAATGTGCTCTATATTTGCACGCGTTTTACAGGGCGATTAGCTCAGTTGGTTTCCCGATAGATCGGGACAGGCGCCGCATCTGCCTTTGTTGGTGCGGAAAAATTTACAGGGCGATTAGCTCAGTTGGTTCAGAGCGTCTGCCTTACAAGCAGAGGGTCGGCGGTTCGACTCCGTCATCGCCCACAATAGATAATCAGAGAGTTAGAAAAATTCTAACTCTCTTTATTTTTATTTGGTTGCAATATGGTTGCAACAAATTATAATGGTATATAAAACAGTAACAAAACGCAAAAAGCCTTGATAAACAACTATATCAAGGCTTTATTATTTGTGTTTACTGAAACTATACTGAAACAATTACATGATTATACTATTTCATTTGTTATCTACCAGGGTCCCTGGGGAATGGTATAGTTGGGGATTTGGGGAGAGGGAATTGTAAAAACTTTGATAAGCATTGTCCGTGTTATGGTGCATTATTATCAGAGATTTGTCGCAACAGGAAAGCAATCATCCCCGATATAGTTTGATAGTGGATATTGATCAGTACCGTTTATATCCATAACATAAATTTCAGCTCCAAGGCTCATGTCACGATTCGATGTGAATAAAATAAATCTACCGTCTGGA